>JGI24024J18818_10000379_pt1 | contig 16392 bp, 17 predicted proteins | sample Cruoilmetagenom2_FD_18818 | JGI IMG/M metagenome (IMG submission 18818) | reverse complement strand
ACAAGCATTCTTAAAACTTCTCTCAAGTAATTCTTAAATGTTTAATAACTCTAGCGGGAACCAAAAAGACCGATACCATTTTAGGTATCGGTCCGTTATTTGTCACGATTACTTTGAATTCGTAATGGCTGTTGCAATCCGGTCAAGAACCGGAACTGTATTTGATTTAGTGTTTTGCGTAAGTACGGTGAAAATGAGCCACTCTCCATTTTTTGTTTTTGCATAGCCTGCCAGTGCACTGACATTGTCTAAGCTCCCCGTTTTTGCAAGTACATTTCCTCTAGCCGGTGCCGCTTTCATACGTGTCCGTAACGTTCCACCAATAAATCGTTCCGTTCCTCCGGCTATTGGAAGTCCTTTTGAGAACGCACTATACCATGGTTCTGACCTCACATGATGAAGGAGTTGAGACAATTGACTTGATGATATTTTATTTGCATGGGACATTCCAGAGGCATCTTCAAATTTCCATTTGCTGATATCCAGTCCAACCGATTGAGCATAATCTTGCATCACGGTTAAACCAGCATCCCAACTACCTTCGCCGTACATCACTTTACCCATTTCTTTCGCCAAAACTTCCGCATGTGTATTGTTGCTTAACTTCATGAACGGAACCATTAACTGCTTTAATGGCATGGACTTTTTGGTTAATAAAACCCGGGCAGTTGAAGGTGCTTTTCCCGATACAACTTTGGAAGTGGGCACAAACGTAATTCCCTTTGAAGCTAAAGATTTCTTGAATATATCTAAAGCATATGCCGTTGGATTCGATACAGCAATCCATTCTTTCACTCCAGAAGATCCTATCGGTGCATTCCCAGTTATGTAGATCTTGTTTGTACCATATTGGCGTTTAATCTTTAACGTGTTTGTATATCCTTTTGGCACGGTTTTCGATTGATTGATTACCCGTACGACATTCGTTGCTGGCGATAATGTTACTTTTGCACTTCTTCCGCCAATTGATGGTTTTGCTTCGACAATGACCGAACCAGCATCGTAATCGGCGTTAGGTGAGACACTTAATGCAGATATTTGAGCGGCATAGTAATAGGATTCATCGTCTTTTGCAATCCCAGGTGAGAGTCGATCTGCATCATACCAGGTATCATCGCCAATAATATGACCAGAAAGTCTCTTCACACCACGATTAGCTAACATCGCAGACCAGAAAGTCTCTTCACACCACGATTAGCTAACATCGCAGCGAAATGATCAAAATCCTTTTTCAATAAGGTCGGATCCCCTCGTCCGCGAAGATAAAGGTTTCCATATAGAGTTCCCTTAGCAACACTGCCATTCGTTAGCACATCTGTGGTGAAGCGATAGTTTTCTCCCAATGTTTCCAATGCAGCAGATGCAGTAAGAATTTTTAATGATGAAGCCGGCGTTATGCCTTTTTCCCCATTTTTTTGGTAAACAATCTCTCCTGTTGACGCTTTTCGTATCGTCACACTGGATGCGGCATTTGTTATTCTGCTATCCTTCATAATCGTATTGATCGAATTTTGTAAGCTCATGTATGAATTAGCTGCTTGAACGGTGGATTCTGCTGTCACAGGGGTCAAAAGAGTTCCACTGAACAGTAAAATAGTAGCCAGGCCAGTCAGTAATTTCCGTTTGATTTTCACGTTCTACCTCCAATAATTCATTAGATATTATTAGTTTATCATCTAATTATCTGATAATACCGTCTTTTTTTATACTGTTCATAAAAACCGTTCAAAATGCCTAACTAATTATCTTGTTCATTCGACATAATCCTATGCAATCATCATTATGTCCTCAAAATAAATCATGGTTTAAAACTTCATAGTTTTTTCATCTTTTCTGGTCAAATTGAATTTCTTCCATTTATAGAGAAATCGGACTTTTACCAAACCCTAAAATAATTCTAAAATTTTTCTAAAATATACAAGTAAAAATTTCATTTTTGTTCATCCTAATACAATCACTATTTTGGAGGAGTAGAAAATGAAAAAGACTTTATATAAACTAGTTTTCGTTGCCATTCTAGCACTCGCCACCGTTGCCCCTATAGCAACTTTCGCAACATATTACACCACTACTCAAGCCGAAGAGTACGCTAATTTGGAAACCGAAATTCTACAAACCCTTGATGCGGACAAAATGTATAGCAATATTAAATTTCTCTCCAAAACTCCTCGGGTCGCAGGAACAAAGCAAGAAGATGCAGCGGTGAAATATATCAACAAGCAATTCGAGTCATTCGGATATAAAACAGAAATCCAAACCTTTACTTACAATGACTATACAATACCTCATACCATCCAATTGGCTATAGATGGATTTCCACAAAGTTTAACACCACTTGCGTTCGAGTATTCGGCTAATGGAAATGTGTCCAGTGAAGTTGTCCCTGCAGGACTTGGGAAAGTTAACGAAATGAAAAGTCTTGATTTGGAGGGCAAGATTGCACTCTTGCAACGGGGTGAAATTAGTTTTGTTGAGAAACTTTCAAATGTGACCGCAAAAGGGGCGGTCGGTGTCATTATTTACAACAATACAGCGGACAAAATTCTTGGTAGCCTCGGAGCAGAAAACGAGGCAGATATACCAGCCGTTTTATTAACACAAGCAGAGGGTAAGGCATTGATGGCTCATCTCCAGAAACATCCTGATGCCAAAGCTTCACTAAAAATAAAAGGTGCAAAAACAGGAAATAATACGTCACACAATGTCATTGCAACAAAGAAACCAACTATAAAGAAAAACTCCACGAAAGATATTTTAGTCATTAGTTCGCATCACGACTCGGTCGCGAAAGCTCCCGGTGCAAATGATAATGCATCAGGAACGGCCATGACACTAGAACTTGCACGTGTATTAAAAGACATTCCGACCGACACAGAAATTCGTTTTGTCACGTTTGGTGCAGAGGAAGTAGGGTTGATTGGTTCTACTCACTACGTTGAAAACTTATCGAAAAATGAAGTCAATCGTATCGTTGCGAATTTTAATTTGGATATGGTCGGAAGCAAAGACGCTGGTGAACTGATCTTGCAAACGGTCGATGAAAAACCAAACCTTGTTACAGACCTTGCACAGGAAGCTAGCAAAAAGTTGAACGGAGAGCCGACACCCTATAATCAAGGGGACCGCAGTGACCATGTACCTTTTGCAAATGCAGGGATACCTGCAGCGCTATTCATTCATAACCCGCCAGAACCTTGGTATCACACGGCAGACGACAGCATCGACAAGATTAGTAAATCTAAGCTGCAAGATGTTGCGGAGATCGTCAGTGTTTCGATATGGAATCAGATTCAGATTGACACGAAAAAGAAATAATATGATGAGGCGACCGTTATTTAAGAACGGTCGCCTCTTTTTGTTAAAATGTCTCCTTGAAAGAATTTCCTACGTGGCCTCTGTTAGAAGTTCCGGATATCAACGATTGGACCTTCCTCTTTAAAGTCTTCGTTTTTCAAGAACGAAATCAATTTTTGTGCCGTCTGTTCCGCACTACTTAGTAGTCCTTTTTCTTTGTAATCAATGAATCGTTCCAGAAGCGGAAATGCTTCTTCTTTGCTTCCTCGAATCGTTTCTTGCATGCCTGTGTCGATGATCCCTGGAGCGATCGAGACGATTTCCACTGGATGCTCAGCACTTACTTGCTCTAGTGCAATAACTCGTGAAAAGTGATCAAGACCTGCTTTTGTTGTACAGTACGTTCCCCAGCCCTCATACGCATTTCGACCCGCTCCTGAGGAAATATTAACGATTCGCTTTGATCCATCAAAATTTTTCAACTTAGAGATAAAAGCATTTGAAATAATCATCGGCGCCGTCAAATTCACTGCAATGGCCTTCGTCATTTCTTCGGCACTTACTGATCCAATTAACCCAATAGGTTCAACCATTCCAGCATTATTGATAAGTGTAAAGGAGCTTGCATCCTGTGGTGCAGCCTCAATTGCTTCAATCATAAGAGTTTCCAGTTGCTCTGTTTCAGAAAGGTCCCCCAAAATGAATGTCATTCCATCTAACTCGCACTCTGTACGAGCGATTCCCACAATGAATTGCCCCGCTTCGCTCAACTGTTTTGCAAGTTCAAACCCAATACCTTTTGACACTCCTGTAATTATATAGACGTTCAATTACTCCACCCCTTTATTATAGTTCTTCATGTTATAAGGTCCTGTCTCTTTCTTTGCTTACCTTATCCGCGTTAGGATCTTGACCACTATCGTCATCATTATTGAGTGTAGAATAATAGTTAAGTGGTAAGCGTTTATGAGAAAACAGACGCCAGAGCGTCCAGATGATTACGCCAATCAATATAGCCAAAGCCAAGTAACCCATTTTGATTCACTCCTTTATTTCATATTGTACATGAAAGATGAAGTTCATCATTAGAATCGTGAGTTCTCTTTTGAGTGGCTTTATAAAATCACAAAAACCGCCTCCATAACTTACTAGAGACGGTTTTGTTCTTTAAGAACTAGCTTGAATTTCCTTATTCTCTTCCGTCGTAAAGGCTCGTGACCTTGTTAAAAATCGTTTGCCTTCCACGCCTTCCAGTGAAAACATCCCGCCACGACCATCAATCACATCGATGATCAGTTGCGTGTGTTTCCAGTAATCATACTGGTTTTTGTGCATGTAGAAAGGACTGTCGCCGATTGAACCGAGCAGCACATCTTGGTCGCCCACAATCAGATCCCCGTCCGGATAGCACATCGGTGCCGATCCATCACAACAACCGCCTGATTGGTGGAACATGACTGGACCATGCTTGCTTTTCAGCAGCTCGATCAGTTCAAGCGTAGCGTCCGTTGCGATGACACGTTCAATCATTGGTCATTCCCCTTTCGAATCAAAAGAATCCTAGTTTATCTTCGCTGTAGCTAACAAGTAAGTTTTTCGTTTGTTGGTAATGATTTAACATCATCAAGTGGTTTTCGCGACCGATACCTGACATTTTGTATCCACCGAACGCAGCGTGTGCTGGGTACGCATGGTAACAGTTTGTCCAAACACGTCCAGCTTGAATCGCACGGCCGAAACGGTATGCCGTGTTCATGTTACGTGACCAAACACCTGCACCAAGTCCATATAAGGTATCATTGGCAATCTCAAGTGCTTCTTCTTGTGTTTTGAACGTTGTAACGGAAACAACTGGACCAAAGATTTCTTCTTGGAAGATACGCATTTTGTTATTTCCTTTGAAAACTGTTGGTTTTACATAATAGCCTCCAGCCAATTCATCGCCTAAATTATTGCGCTCTCCACCTGTTAAGCATTCTGCTCCTTCTTGCTTCCCGATATCTAGATAAGACAAGATTTTTTCAAGTTGCTCGTTCGAAGCTTGTGCACCCATCATTGTGTTTGGATCAAGAGGATTGCCCGTTTTAATCGCTTCAACGCGAGCCAATACTTTTTCCATGAACTTGTCGTAAATAGATTCTTGTACTAATGCACGAGAAGGGCATGTACATACTTCCCCTTGGTTCAATGCGAATAAAACAAAGCCTTCTACCGCTTTATCCAAGAACGCATCGTCTTTATCCATAACATCTTCGAAGAAAATGTTTGGTGACTTGCCGCCTAGTTCCAGTGTAACCGGGATTAAGTTCTGCGATGCATATTGCATGATCATGCGTCCAGTCGTCGTTTCACCAGTGAAGGCAATTTTTCCGATTCGTGGGTTCGATGCAAGTGGTTTCCCTGCTTCCAAACCGAATCCATTGACGATATTAAGTACGCCTGCAGGTAATAAATCGCCTACAAGTTCAGCAAATACTAAAATACTGGCTGGTGTTTGCTCAGCTGGTTTCAACACGACACAGTTTCCTGCAGCAAGTGCCGGGGCTAGCTTCCAGACTGCCATTAGTAGTGGGAAGTTCCAAGGGATGATTTGTCCAACAACACCGATTGGCTCATGGAAATGATACGCTACTGTATCGTTATCAATTTGGCTTAAAGACCCTTCTTGCGCGCGGATTGCACCCGCAAAGTAACGGAAGTGATCGATTGCTAAAGGTAAATCTGCATTTAACGTTTCACGAACCGCTTTCCCGTTATCCCACGTTTCTGCAACTGCTAACATCTCTAAATTTTCTTCCATGCGGTCTGCGATTTTATTTAAGATAATCGCGCGTTCCGCAACGGATGTTTTACCCCAAGCGTCTTTGGCAGCATGTGCTGCGTCCAGTGCAAGCTCGATATCTTCTGAAGTTGAACGGGCAATTTGCGTGAAACTTTTGCCCGTAACAGGCGTTACGTTATCAAAATATTGACCTTTTACAGGTGCTGTCCATTCACCGTTAATATAGTTTTCGTACTTTTCTTTAAAAGTTATTAGTGAGCCTTCTGTGTTTGGAAATGCATATACCATTTTCAAATTCCTCCCCTTCATTCACGACTCTCTATGTATACGCTTACAATCTATTAAATAGAAGAAGATAAACAAAGAAAATCTCTCCCCTTCATATTGTCAGATAACACAGAACTTTTCAACATTTTAGACTTACTATTTTAATAGTTTTATTTATAACAAGTATCCAAAAAGGATTGTAGCGAAACATCTCGCCACAATCCTTTTGCCTAGTAATCTTCTTCTGAATTCAATTCAACCAACATCCCTGTCACCAATGTGATGACAACAAATAATGATAATAACATCAAGACCATTTCACTCAACTCCTACCATGTTCTAAATCCTTCTGATCCAGGAGGTGCATGGTGAATCATGCCTGTCAATGGAATCGCATAAGCGATGATAATAAGTGCGAATGCAATACCAATCCAAATCCACCAGTTTTCAAGCCATTTCGGTGTGTTTTCACGGTCGCTATCGGCCATTGGAAACTCCACAAAGTCTTGTTCATGTACCGCTTTTGGAGAAATGAACATTGTCATAATCACAATATAAATCAAGATCATCGCAGATAGGAAAAGGATGCTTCCCCCGATTGCCATCGTTACATGATTTGTTAAAATGCCATCAAACCAATCAAGTGCAGATGGATGACCATTATAACCTGAATAGGCAGTACGTCTTGGCGCACCCAGAAGTCCTAAAATGTGCTGTGATGTCGACATTAGCAACATACCGATGGACCATGTAATGATTTGAATAAAGCCAAGTTTTTGCATTGATTTCGTAAATTTACGACCTGTTAAATATGGAATCAACCAAAATGTTAAGCCCATGAATGTCATGGCTACAGGTGTTCCGACCGTAATGTGGAAATGTCCGACAATCCATAAGGTATTGTGAACAATCTCATTTAGTTGGAAACTTGCGTTGATGATCCCGCCCGCTCCACCTGGAATGAAGAACGCCATCGCCACAAAAATTGAAGTGAAACGAACATCTTTCCAGGGAAGTTTCGTAAACCAACCAAACAATCCTTTTGCCCCTTTTTTACGACCTGAAATTTCAAAGTTGGCGAACATCGTAAACGCCGTCATCAATGATGGAATAATGACCATGAATGTCAAGCAAACTTGCAGGAACTTCCAGAAGTTAGAGATCCCTGGTTCCGTTAATTGATGATGGAAACCAACCGGAATCGAGAAGAGAATGAATAAAAGAAACGCCAAGCGTGCCAATGAATCACTGAATACTTTTACACCCAGCAATTTCGGTACCACTACATACCACGCCATGTAAGCCGGCAATAACCAGAAATACACAAGAGGGTGACCAAAATACCAAAACAATGAGCGACTTAACTCAACGTTGATTGTATCGACCATTCCAAATGCCCACGGAATATATTGAAATAAGACCGTCGCAACCACACCTAGACATGCAATCACCCAAAGAGCGATTGTTGTTACTGTCATAAAAGCAAATAATGGGCTTAACTCACCTTTATTGCGTTTTCTCCAAGCCATATAATGACCGACTAACGCGAAACTCGTAATCCACGTTCCTACTACATATAGTGCCAACGCTACATAATACCAACCACTTGCTTTCAAAGGTGCATAAAACGTATAAAGCACAGAAGCTTCACCAGAAACAATCATGGCTGTCGCTAAAACAGTACCCGCTAATGTCACCGCAAAGCCAATCCATGAAAAAAGACGAACTTTCGGACCAAAACTCCCTAAACTTTTACTCATACCCGAAATTAAAAATGCGAAAATGAAAAATGCTGTATATATAAGGGCCAGTAATACGCCGTGTGCTGTTAAAATTTGATAATAGTCCAACCAACTCGGTAATTGGAGAGCATCATTTCGTATGAATACTTGCAGTAATCCACATAATGTCCCAATTAAAAATGCGATATAGGCAACCGCTATATTCCATAAAGCTAACTTCCGATCTTGTGCAGCAATCATGTTAATACACCTCTATTTCTGTAAACATCATGTGATGGCCTGCACCACAGTATTCATTGCAAAGAATTAAGTACTTGCCTGGTTTTTCGAATGTGTAAGTCTTCGTTGTGATTTGACCTGGAACGACCATCATATTGATGTTTGTGTTATCGATTGTGAAACTATGAACAACGTCTGTACTTGTTACTTTGAAGATAATTTCTTTCCCTGCAGGAACTTTTAGCTCCGGGGCATTATATCCAAACGCCATTGCTACGATTGTGGCTTGGTACGTGTCTTCATCCAGCTGTGTAACTCCTGGATTATCAAATGGTGCGGTTTCATTTACTTTTTTGGGATCTATTGTTGTCATACCGCCCGCAGGTGTATGGTCTTGAGAGAATGCGCTGACCCCGACAATGCTCAAAAACATCACGAGTGAGGCGATTCCGAATATAAGCCAAATCTTTTCGAATTTATGAAAATGCATAGTGATCTACTCCTTTATTATCTATCCGCTTTTATCTATCCAAGTACATTCCGTAAACTGCAAACCACATGGCAATGATGATGACTCCCACTACAAAAACGCTGATCAATGTTCCTTTAAGATTCATTTCCGGTTCCTTCTTTTTACTCATTTCTTTCACCTCTTCTGTTCTTTTATCTTATGTATAGCGTAATTCATCGGCAGTCCCGGCACTGTGATAAAAGTCACAAATGAAGGGGTACTTACTATGAATGTCGCAACTTTGTCAAATTTGGAGCAAGCAGTTGTGCTGTAAGATGCACTGGTGGGATTTATTCGGTTTCAGCCAATTTTCCCCACAAAAAAAGCGATTCACCTTAGTGGCGAATCACTTCTTTAATCAATTCTGCAAAATGCAATTGGGCAGTTTTCACAATTGATTTCATCTTTTAAATATTGGAGGTCATGGATGAATAGCTTCCCATCCACCATCGATACCTTATTTGTCTTTTTCAAGTCACTTAACAATCGATTCACCACTTCACGCGTCATTCCGCAATAGTTGGCAAATTCTTGATTGGTGAGGGTCAAATCAATTAGGATTCCGTTGTCTTCAGGTTTTCCAAAACTATTGGTCATGCGAATCAATGTTGAATAGAGTGCCCCTTTTTTACCATGCAGCATGAGATCGCGGAACTTTGTCTGCGTTTTTTGATGATTGATCCCCATCCACTTCATGAATGCGACAGCAAGCTTGGAATCATCACTAAGAGCATCTTCAAGGTCTTCAATTCGGATTTTCACACATACAGCATGGTCAATCACTTTGGCATCCAGCATGTATTTGGGGTCAACAGAAAAAAGCGTAAACTCACCAACAAACTGGTTAGGACCGCATAATCTTAGTGTCAATTCACGGCCTTCAGTCGTCACTTTCCCGATTTGAACCTTCCCTGAACGAATTATGTAAATGTCCTCGATGGTATCGCCTTCTCGAAACAAGTAAGTGTCTTTTTCGAATTCCTTTACAGTATGCCGAATGGACAGAAACTCTTTCAAATCAGTAGATGCATTGACCAAATCTTCATTCAAAATAGGACCTCCTTTCCTCAATTTCCATTGATTAAAGGGTAACATAGTCCAGCTACTTGGACTAGCGAAAGCAAACCTAAACCCGACTTCCTTCCATATAACAATAAAGCATTCAAAATGAGTTATAATAAACGTATTAAATAAAGCAGGTGATCCTATGCGTATAAATAAATTTCTAAGTGAAGCCGGCATTGTCTCAAGACGTGGCGCAGATAAATGGATAGAAGAAGGTCGAATCACGATTAACGGAAAAAAAGCAGAACTTGGCAGTAAAGTTGAGCCAGGNGATGATGTTCAAGCAGANGGAAAANCGGTCAAACATGAAGATCCATATGTGTACATCGCCTTNAATAAACCCGTTGGCATTACCAGTACGACGGAACGACATATTCAAGGAAACATCGTTGATTTCGTCAATCATCCACTCCGTATATTCCATATCGGAAGACTGGATAAAGACTCACATGGCTTGATTTTATTAACAAACGACGGTGANATCGTGAATGAGATTTTGCGTGCCGAGAATGAACATGAAAAAGAATATATCGTTAAAGTAGACCAACCTCTCACACAAGACTTCATTAAAGACATGTCTGAAGGCGTGGAGATTTTAGATACGAAAACCTTGCCTTGTAAAGTAGAGAAACTTTCCACATATGTCTTTAAGATCACCCTTATGCAAGGATTGAATCGTCAAATCAGACGTATGTGTACCGCTCTCGGCTATGAAGTAAAAGGATTGCAACGTGTGCGAATCATGAATATCCACGTCGATGGTTTACCAATCGGACAATGGCGTGACTTAACTCCAAAAGAGCTGGAGGAACTATTCAAGACGCTTAACTATTCGCCAAAAAGGTAATAGAGTATTAGGAGGCGATTCTATGCTATCGATCACTAATACGGAAAACCTGACAGGCGCGCGCATTAGCGGCGACTACTTTGACCTCGATGAAATCAATCAAGCCTTTTATGCAGTCATTGGAGATGACCATAAGTACTACGACTGGGAAGGTGTGAGACAACGTATATTGGGTGTGTCTTACGAGATTCGTCATGCCATTCAAGGAGACGACAGGCATGTGGATTATGTTAGCAATGGCCTAACGAAAGAGACCATGAAACATCATGATATGGTCACATCAGAGAGAAACATTTATTACTCGGTTGACGTTTTATGGCCAGAACTTATTTTTACAAGCATTGCCTTGAACGACTTTGCACGCTTATATACGAAAGAACATCCCCACTCTTCATTGAATGTCCATATCACAACAATCCGTAAGTTCCAGTCTGCTGTCGGCGAAGCGTTGCAACACGTTTTGATTCAAGAGGAGCATACCCAGTTCATGAGCAAACTCAGTGGCAGTGAAACGAATGTCCAAGATTATGCCATTCAATTTGTCGATATGCTCAACTTGAATTATATTGACTCAACGAAAGAACAACGCGAAAAGAGTTTAGGCACAATCGCATTGAAACTAGCTGTTCAAGACAAGGACTATCTAGCATTTCGCAATCAAGTACTCCAGTCAGCCAATAAAACGAAAAGCGACATTCATGATCTATCACTTACCAAAAAATATCCTGAAGAAATTGAATGGTAACATCGAAAGAGTGCACTGTCGCACTCTTTTTTTCTTTGACATTCTCCTGACACATTGACGTTTTATGATATGGGTGTGGCAGAGTTCCACAGTAAAATTCTGGAGGATGATGAAGATGAAAAAAATGACAGGCAGTTTCATGTTAGCAAGTGCATTAATACTGGGGACAATTGCCGTACCAACGATTTTGGCTGCTTCAAATGAAGATAGTACGACTGCAGAAGTCTCTGAAGATACAAAAACAGCATTAGACGAAATTCGTGCACAAGAAGAAGCGGGCGAAATCACACATGAAGAAGCTCATGCAAAAATGGACGAGCTTGGAATTGGGCGTCCATTCGGTAAAGGGGGACACCATGGCGGTGGACCGTTCGGAGATATCGATGAAGAAACACGTACTGCCATCGATGACATCCGTGACCAATTTAAAGCAGGTGACTTGACGGAAGAAGAAGCGCAAGCACAACTTGATGAATTGGACGTAAATTTACCAAAGGATTTTTTGACACATGTCAATTTTGATGATTTAGATGAAGAAACAAAAACAGCATTAAATGAAATTCGCGAACAATTCGTTGCTGGTGATTTAACCGAGGAAGAAGCGCAAGCAAAAGTGGAAGCACTTGGTTTAGATTTTGATGACAAAATGCTTTCTCGTGGGCCTCACGAAGAATTGACCGATGAGCAAAAATCTCAACTGGATGCGATTCGCGACCAAGTTGAAACTGGAACCTTGACCGAGGAAGAAGCACGTACACAAATGGAGGAGCTCGGCTTTAAACCTCACGGAGGTCATGGGGGTCACGGTGGATTAGGACTTGGCCTCTCTTACTCCCGCATGATTTCACGTGCACATGGTGGTGATTTAAAGTTGGTTGAAAGCACGAATAAAGGCTCTACTTTCAGTCTCGTATTACCAAAATCGAATGATATGTACCTGCCAAGAAAGAAAAAAATCTTATAATTCTTTCGACAAAATTGTGCCACGTGAAACATTTTTCGACGACTCTCAACAAGAAAAGCCCTTGGAATCAACAATTCCAAGGGCTCATTATTATTCATCAAGTAGATAAACCAAAGATTTCTTTTGGAACATAGCAAACATTCCTGCACCGATTGAAAGAATAGCCGCTGAATAAAAAGCAATTTCAATGCCGAATGTTTCAGCAATCCAACCAAAAGTAAACGTGGCGAGCCCGAAAGCTCCCGTTACCAATACTTCTTGCGTAGAAAACACCTCACCAAGTTGTTCTGTTTCAGTTTGAGTTTGCAATACGGTCAAGTGTGCCATTCCTTGTAATTGACCAACAACACCCAGTAAAAAAGATGATATCAAAGCCATTAAAGCAAACACTGGATTAATAAACCAAATCGTCAACATTCCAGTGAAGATACTTCCCCCAATTATCAATTGATGTGCTGAAATTTTTGAAAACTTATAAAATAATACTCCTCCAACTAGACATCCACCCGAGTAAAGTGCATTGATATATCCCCACCAAGCCTCACTTTTATCGAGAATATCTTCGACATACACATATAAAATCGCGGATATCCACACCGCACCTGTGAAGGCCAGTAGCGTATCCAAAAACAAGATGTTTCGAATCGACTGGTGTGAGAAGCTATATTTCCAACCACTTGATAGCTGTTCTTTCAGCAATGGACCTTCCTTTTTATTATGCGGAATGATTCTAATGCCGAAAGTTAAGCACCAGGCAATGAGATAGAGGCTAACGGTAAACAGTAAAAGGGGACCCCCACCAAATAGTGCAACACAAAATGCCCCAAGTGGCCAACTAGCCAAGTTTACCGTGTTGTCGGAAGTGGCAATTACGCTATTTGCCTTTGGGAGTTCTGATTTTCCAGCGAATTCGGGTAACATTGCTTGTCGTATTGGCGAAGACCATCCATCCAAAAAGGCATTGATGCTCACCAAGAGAAGAATCCAAGCAATGACTTCATCTTTCATAAGAAAGACCGCACTTAAGACAACCACTTTCCCGAACATCGAAGACAATAAAATTCGTCGTAATGAAAACCGGTGCAATAGGAGCGGTGTCAAAAAGCTTCCAACCAAACGTGAGAACGTGATGGTCAATGGAATCAGTGTCAGTGCCAAGACAGACCCGCTCGATGAATAAACAAGTTGAATAAGCCCCACAATGTACAGGACATCCCCTGCGTTGGCAATCATCTGGCTCACCCATAAAAAACAAAAAGAACGACGATCGTTCATGTGATCCACTCCTTCAATCTATTCAGTTCATATAGAAGAAGCATCAATTACACTCGTCTCGTCCTTTCCCCGTTCATGTTTTGTTGGTTCAATTCTAATTGAACTTAATAACCCCTGCAACAAATGATTCGAACGCCGTTTCCAAAACTTCTATTACCGCATTTATTAGGAGATATAGAACGGAGGTGAATTCATTATGTATCGTAATTCGCATAGACCAGACTGTGGATGTGGATGCAAAAAACGTCCTGCAGTTCAACCAATTGCGCAACAACCAATTGCTCGACCACATCATCATGTTCAACCTATTGTATGCCCACCTTTGTGTCGCTACACAGACTCTTATACCCAACGAGAAGTTCCTTATATCCAACCTTTGATTAACATTAACCGACAACACATCGTGGATGTTCCTAAAACTTACTATGAAGAAATCAATCAAAACGTTGTTGTTTCTCCAGCTCAAAATCAAAATCCTTTTGGTGGTAGAAATCGCTATCCTCGCTGCTAATTTAAAGAAAACGCGTAGACTATTTTAGTCTACGCGTTTTCTCAGTCTACTAATTGTATGAATTGTTTTGTCCGTTCATTGCTTGGGTTTTCAAAGAATGTTTTAGGATCTGCGGACTCAATAATTCGTCCTTCATCCAGCATAATGACGCGATTCGCCACTTCACGTGCAAATTTCATTTCATGCGTCACGACAACCATGGTCATGCCTTCTTGTGCGAGCTGTTGCATGACGGCCAACACTTCCCCAACTAATTCTGGATCAAGTGCGGATGTAGGTTCATCAAACAATAGCACTTTCGGTTCCATGGCAAGTGAACGCGCGATGGCCACACGTTGTTTTTGTCCACCAGACAATTTGCTCGGATAGACATCGGCTTTGTCGGCCAATCCTACCTTTTCCAACAAATCTTTTGCCAGTTTCGTCGCATCCGCCTTGTTCATCTTCTTCACAATCATCGGTGCTTCAATTATATTTTCCAACACCGTTTTATGAGGGAACAGATTAAAATGTTGGAATACCATGCCTACTTCAGCACGGACCGCTGATAGTTTCTGCTTTTTGGGATCAATTACTTGACCATCAATTTCAATAGATCCTTCGTTTATTCGTTCTAAAAAGTTAAAGCAACGTAACAGTGTGCTTTTTCCTGAACCGCTGACACCAACCAGAACGACCACTTCAGAAGGAGCGACTTCTAGATCGATGCCTTTCAATACTTCCAAATCACCAAATGATTTATGAATGTTGGAACATTTTAACATGTGGGTCACTCCTCCTTATTTGTCGACATCCAGTTTATTTTCATACAGTTTCAATAAGAACGTGAAGATCATTACGAGTACTAAATAATATACCCCGACCACTAAGTACGTTTCTAATGGTTGGAAAGACTGTGCCGCTTCTCGGTTAGCCATTGCGAACAACTCAGGTACACTAATAATATAAACTAGTGATGAATCTTTTAACGTAATAATAAACTGATTGCCCAGTGGCGGAATTGAACGTTTCAAAGCTTGCGGGAAAATAATCCGACGCATACTCTGTCCCCTTGTCATGCCCAACGAACTGCTGGCCTCACGTTGTCCACGATCAATGCCTTGAATGGCCCCACGGAAAATCTCCGCAATGTACGCACCATTATGAATGCCGAGTGCAATCGCTCCTGCCCAGAAACCCGACAGGACAACTAAAGAGGTGATACCAAAATACAAGAACATAATTTGTACAATTAACGGTGTACCCCGAATGATTGTAATGTAGAGGTTTGCGATTGTTTGCAATACTTTTGAGCGTGAAATTTTCATTAGTGCAAAGAACAATCCCAGGATAGTCCCCAAAACAAGCGCAACAGCAGTAATTTGCAATGTGAATAATGTTGCTTCAAGGAAACCGGGATACGTTCTCATAAAGACTTCATATGCAGTTTTTAATAGTTCCATAGCGTTCTCCTTCCCCAAATAAGATTAATTTAGAATTTCAATTCCTTCTAAATCAACATCGAGAAGATTTCGCTCGAACCATTTGTTAGAAATTTCTTCATACGTACCATCTTCCACCATTTCTTGAATGGCTGCATTTATATCTTCAAGTAGTTTTTCATCTTCTTTACGAACCGCTACTGCCGCTTGTTCAATCCATAAAGGTTCGCCTACTTCTTTAATTTCCAGACCTGAAGCAATCGCTTCAAATCCAACCACATCAGCTGTGATGACAGCATCTAAACGACCTTCAACTGTTAGGTCTTTCAACGCTACTACATCACTGTTGTAGTATTTAATATCTTCCGTATATTTTTGAGCTGCCGTATCGTAAGTACTTTGTGCAACTACCCCGATTTTTTTACCTTCTAAGTCTTCCACCGAAGTAATCTCATCACTACCTGCTGGCACGAAAATCATTCCACCCGAGTAGTAGTAAGGATCAGAAAAATTCACTCGTTCAGCGCGCTCCGCTGTAATGGCCATCGATCCGATAATCGCATCAAACTTGTTCCCAAGTAAAGATTGTGTAATTGTTTCCCAAGGAGTTGTAATCGGGTTTGGTTCCAAGCCCATTTTTTCTGCAATAGCTTCCCCGATTTCCACATCAAAACCAGTAAGATCACTGCCTTCTGTAAAGCTAAATGGTTTGTATAAACCACTTGATGCATACGTCAACTGACCATCTT
>JGI24024J18818_10000378_pt1 | contig 16393 bp, 17 predicted proteins | sample Cruoilmetagenom2_FD_18818 | JGI IMG/M metagenome (IMG submission 18818) | reverse complement strand
TGTGAAATATACTGCTGCGAGCGCAGTAGCTGCCCCTATTATCAGAGATCTTTTATTTCCGTTTGCCATAAATCATCACTCCCTTTCTTTATATATACCCATTCCTTTTCAAACTCAATCCTTTTTTATTATGGCGAGGGAAGAAGTATATCTATTTAATTTTTTGTTCAAAAATTAAATAATGTTTTTAATACTAGTAAAAGGCGAAAAAACATATAGTTAATAAATATAAATTAATTATTTAAATTTTAAACGATGTTCAAAAAAGTATTTACTTTAATTTTTCAATGAATTATAGTATAACCACAAGGCATATTAGAAAAAATTAAAGTTAAAATATTATCACACTATGAAAAAATGTAAGCCCTTACAACTTCTCTGTTTTACACAAATTAATATAAGGGGGTTCCGATGTGAAACTCTCGGAAAGAAAACTAAAGAAGAAAAAAGAAGAAATAATTTTATCAGCAGTAAAAATTGTAAATAAGAGAGGTTATGCTAAAGCAACAATGGAAGAAATAGCGGCAGAGTTATTGATGACGAAGGGTTCTCTCTACTACTATTTTAAAAATAAAGAAGATCTTATTTTCCAATGCCACGAAATGGTGTTAGGTCAGGCGGATGAAGAATTACAGGGGCATTTTGAAACAAGTATTACAAGCGAGGAAAAACTAAGAAGAATGATCGTTACGCATATTCGTTATGCAATTGAAGAAAAAGAAACATTTAATATGATTATTCGGCCCGATCAAACATTCTCAAGTGAACAATTAAGTCCAATACTTACTAAGCGTAATCATTATGCTGGGTGGTTCGATTTAGTAATAGAAGAAGGTATGGCAAATGGAGAATTTTCAATAACTGAACCGAAGATAGGAAGAATGATTTTATTAGGTTCAATGAACTGGATACAACAATGGTATAAGCCAGATGGTGGAAAGTCGATGGAGGACATACAGAAAATATACGCAGAGTATTTATTGAAGGTTGTTAAATAAAAGACACTGATTATGGCTTGAACTTACTAGCAGAAAAGCAGAACAGTAACTAGAATAACTTTATTACTAATAAACCAACAAAAATAGAACAATTGGGGGTATACAAATGAGCATTTATTTAATAGACGGCGCAAGAACTGCTTTCGCTTCCTTTGGGGGGGCATTGGCAAACGTAAAAGCCGATGATTTAGGAGCGGCTACAGCAATCGAGGCAATGAAAAGATCTAAAGTAAATCCATCAGATATAGATCATGTGATTTATGGAAATGTCATACATTCAAGCACCAATGCATCTTTTCTGTCTAGGCATATCGCTTTAAAGGCTGGGGTTCCAGTGGAGGTTCCCGCATTTAATGTGAACAGATTATGTGGGTCAGGCTCTCAATCAGTAGTTTCCGCCGCTCAAATGATTTTGTTGAATGAGGCAGAACTTGTGCTAGCTGGTGGTGCTGAAAATATGTCCATGGCTCCTTACGCAAACTTTACATCTAGATTTGGTGGTAACAAATTAGGTTCAGTATCATATGAAGATATGGTGCTTTCAACATTAACGGATGAGTATGCCGGTAGTGGTATGGGATTGACGGCTGAAAGGCTTGCAAGCCAATATAGCATAACTAGAGAAGAACAGGATGAATTTGCATTATTAAGCCAGCAACGTGCTGGAAAGGCTAGGGATGAAGGAATCTTCTCTAAAGAAATTGTAGCAGTGGAAGTATCTCACAAAAAAGGTACTCTAGTTGTTTCAGAGGATGAACATATAAAAGCTGAAGTAACTTCAGAAAAATTAGCTAGTTTAAGACCATCCTTTAAAAAAGACGGTACTGTAACTGCTGGTAATTCTAGTGGTATCAACGACGGAGCTGCCTCTGTAATTGTAGGAAGTGAAAAAGCTGTTAATGAGCTTGGACTTACACCGCTTGCCAAAATTGTTTCTTGGGGAATAGCTGGAGTTGATCCAACTATTATGGGCATTGGTCCAGTACCTGCTATTAAAAAAGCACTATTAAAAGCAGATTTAAGCTTGGAAGACATGGATTTAATAGAAATAAACGAAGCTTTTGCAGCCCAGTATTTATCGGTAGAAAAGGAATTAGGGTTAGATAGAAGAAAAACAAATGTTAATGGAGGAGCTATAGCCCTTGGTCATCCAGTAGGTGCAAGTGGAACAAGAATTTTATTGTCACTTGCTTACTCATTAAAAGAAAGAGGATTAAAATATGGTGTAGCAAGTTTGTGCATCGGCGGTGGTCAAGGTATAGCAGTTATTATTGAGAGCTTATAAATCTATATTTTTTTGTTATAAAATGTCTGAATCTTCCAACTTTATGGTTGATGGTTAATATTCAGGGGGGATATGATGGAGATCCAAAGTGCTCAGTTATTCGGTAGAGAGGGAATTAAGGTTTTTGTGAATCGTCCGAAAACGATTATTCACTTTTTCCAAGATACAGTAGATAAATATGGGGACAAAGATGCAGTAATAACCGAAAATGAGAAGTTTACGTATTCACAATTAGACGAGATTTCTAATAGGGTTGCTTCAAATCTTCAGAATAACTATGGCGTTGAGAAAGGGGATAGAGTTGCAGTCGTCATTGGGAATGGAATTGATTTTCCTTTAAGTACTCTCGCATGCTCCAAAATTGGAGCAATTATGGTACCAGTGAATGTAAAGCTTTCTTCTGACGAAATCCATTATATTCTAGGTCATTCAAAACCAAAAGTCTTGATTTTTGAAAATGAATTTAACGATAAGATAACTGCCATTAAGGAAATGGACTCAACTGTGCTACCTCCGCAGGAATTTGTTTTCGAAATTAGTGGAGACAACACCTATTCTAAGCTATTGAAAGAAACTAATGCTCCATATAAATCGGATGTAAGTGAGGAGGATAGTGCTTATATTCTCTATACCTCGGGAACAACGGGACGACCAAAAGGTGCTGTACTCAGTCATATAAACGTTATTCATAGTGTTATGAATTACAAAAGTGTATTTGAAACTGATTCAACAATAAAAACAGCTATTGCAGTACCGATGTTTCATGTGACAGGGCTGGTCGGCCAATTACTTCATATGTTTTATATTGGTGGTTCTGTTTATAGTATAAGACGCTATCAGAACGAAGAATATATTCGCAGAGTTCTAGAAAATCATATTAACTTCTTGTTTAATGTTCCTACTATTTTCATCATGATGTCCACCAGTAAAGAGTTTGAAGATGGGGCATTTGATTTTGTGAAAAAAGTTGCATTTGGTGGGTCGCCTATTTATCAGCAAACGTTTCAACTTTTACAGAAGGCATTTCCAAGTGCAGCCTTGCATAATGCATATGGCTCAACAGAAACGACATCACCGGCTACATTAATGCCAGTAAGTTATCCAAATACAAAAGTTACATCAGTTGGTAAGGCAGTGAAAGTTGCTGAAATAAAAGTAATGAATCCATTAGGAGAAGAATGTCCGCCTGGAGAATCAGGTGAACTCTTTATTAAAGGCCCGATGGTTATTAAAGAGTATTGGGATAATCCTACGGCAAATCTTAGTGGCTTTAGTGAAGGTTTTTGGAAATCTGGCGACATAGGTATTGTCGATGAAGATGGCTATTTTTATATTCGCGATCGTATGAAAGACATGATCAATCGTGCGGGAGAGAAAATATTCTCCATAGAAGTGGAGGATGTATTAAAAAAGCATCCATTAGTTATTGAAGCAGCTGTAATCGGAGAGCCAGATCCAATATTCGGGGAGAAAGTAAAAGCATTTATCGTGGGACCAGATTTAACGGAAAAACATTTTTCAGAACTGAAGCAGCATTGTTTAAAACATCTAGCTAAGTTTAAGGTTCCAGAGGAGTTTGAGATTTTAGAAACTCTTCCAAGAAATGCCTCAGGAAAAATATTAAAAAGCAATTTAAAGAATCTAGGGGGAGTTAAGAATGCTTAAGGAATTATCAAACAAGGCAGAAGAACTAAGAGAGCAATTACTGCAATTTATGGATGAATACGTCTATCCAAATGAAGCTGTATATGAGCAACAATTAAATGAAGGAGAAAGTCGTTGGGTAGTTCCTCCAATTATTGAAGAGTTAAAGGAAAGAGCGAAGGCACAAAATCTTTGGAATCTATTCACGGATCACGAGGAATATGGCCAAGGACTCTCTAACTATGAGTATGCTCATCTTTGTGAAGTGATGGGGCGTTCATTAATAGCTCCAGAAATTTTTAACTGTAATGCACCAGATACTGGGAATGTGGAAGTGCTATTAAAATATGGAACGGAAGAACAAAAAAAACAATGGCTAGAGCCATTATTAAGTGGAGAAATTAGATCATGCTTTTCGATGACTGAAATCGAAGTTGCTTCTTCAGATGCTACGAATATACAAGGGAGTATTATTCGAGATGGCGATGAATATGTGATTAATGCAAAAAAATGGTGGACTTCAGGTGCGCTAGACCCTCGTTGTAAAATTGCAATTGTGATGGGGAAAACAGATCTAACAGCTGAAAAGCATAAACAACAGTCAATGATCTTAGTGCCATTTGATACACCAGGTGTGGAAATTATAAGACACTTGCCTGTGTTCGGTTATGATCATGCGCCTCATGGACACGCAGAAGTACATTATAATAACGTACGAGTTCCAACTTCTAACATGCTTTTAGGTGAAGGAAGAGGGTTCGAAATAGCGCAGGGACGACTTGGACCAGGAAGAATTCACCATTGTATGAGAGCGATTGGAGCAGCTGAAAGAGCTCTAGAACTTCTATGTAAACGGGCTAATGAGAGAGAAGCGTTTGGTTCCAAATTAGCTGATAAAGACGTAATTAGAGAAATTATTGCTGAAAGTCGTATTGAAATTGAGTCGGCTCGTTTACTCACTTTACACGCTGCCCACAAAATGGATGTCGAAGGAGCTAAAGGTGCACGCAAAGAAATTGCTATGATAAAAATTTTAGCACCTCGTGTTTCGTTAAACGTAATTGATCGTGCCATTCAATTATTTGGTGGAGCTGGGGTTACGGATGATTTTCCACTTGCAGCTCATTGGGCGAATGCGCGAACACTTCGTATTGTCGATGGACCCGATCAAGTTCACCTACGTGATATTGGAAAGCTAGAATTACGTGAACAACTGAATTAGGGAGGAGCTATTGAATTGATGAAAGCATGGTTTATTAATGAAATTGGCGAACCGAAAGATGTTATGAACATACAGCATGTACCGAAACCAGAGCCTTCTTCTGGAGAAGTATTAGTGAAAATAGAGGCAGCTGCACTTAACTTTTTTGATATTTTGCAATGTCAGGGAAAGTACCAGGAAAAGCATGAAACACCGTTTATCCCAGGGGCGGAAATTGCAGGAATTGTAGAAGCTGCAAATGGTGAAATATTTGGTAAAGGACAGCGAGTTTTAGCTACTCCTTTATTGCCAAATGGTGGGTTAGCAGAGTGGGTGACAGTGAAGGAAATGGATGTCTTTCCTATACCTGATGGACTTCCATTTAGTGAAGCAGCAGCATTTTTTATAACATATCAAACTGCCTATTTTGCTCTACATCGCACTGGTAGGATCAAAGCTGGAGATGTATTACTAGTTCATGCTGGGTCAGGTGGAGTAGGATCAGCAGCCATTCAATTAGGCAAAGCGGCTGGGGCTTATGTAATTGCAACAGCAGGTAGTGATGAAAAGCTAGAGATTTGTAAGCAACTAGGTGCTGATGTTGTTATTAATTATCGTACAGAAGATTTTATCCAAATTGTTAAAAATGAAACGGGTGGTAAAGGAGCAAATATAATTTTTGATCCTGTAGGCGGAGATACTTTTGACCAATCACGAAAAAGTATCGCCTTCGAAGGAAGAATATTGGTTATTGGGTTTGCAGGTGGTCGAATTGCAGATGCTCCAACCAATCATGCTCTTATAAAAAATTACTCGATTTTAGGTGTACATTTTGGGCTTTTCCGAAAATTGTATCCTGAAGAGGTAAAAAAAGCCCATGACGATTTAATGGAACTTTTCTTAGCAGGAAAAATAAGCCCCCTTATTTATAAGGAATACTTGTTTGAAGAAGTACCAGAAGCTTTGGATCATTTAGCTGATCGTAAAACTTATGGCAAATTAGTCGTTACCCCTTAAATCATAAGTAGGGAGGAGTATCTAATGGAACACTTAGTGGAAGTAACAGTGAATGATCAGATTGGCTATCTAAAGATGACTAGACCAGAGAAATTGAATGCACTTTCAAAACCTTTAGTGGAAGAAATACTTCAGGCTTTAGATGATCTTTCGAAAAATGAAGAGGTAAAGGTAATTATTTTATCAGGTGAGGGTAAATCATTTTGTGCTGGAGGAGATATTGATTCGATGAAAAATATGGATAATCCATATGCAGCGATTAGCTGGATTAACTATGTTTCAAGCCTTTCTCAAAAATTGCTCTCCATAGATAAATATGTCATTGCAGCGATTCATGGATATGCAGCGGGTGCTGGTTTTAGTATTGCATTAGCAGCGGATTTTATAGTTGCAGAAAAAGATGCAAAGTTTGCATTAAGCTTCACAAACATTGGTTTGATACCAGATTTAGGACTTATCAAGTTATTAACAGAACGTGTGTCACCAACCGTAGCTAAAGAATGGATTTCCAGTGGGAAAGTAATATCTGCTGAGGAAGCCCAAGCCTATGGAATTATTAATAAAATTGCAAAGACATCAGTAGTTGAAGAAGCAACAGTGTTTGCTCAATTCATCGTAAATGGTCCAATGATTAGCAATAAATACGTAAAGTATTTAGTTAATCATGTTGGTGAGCTTCATAAAGAAACTGCCTTCCAGCAAGAGAATATGATACAAGCAATGCTTTTACAAACAAATGATCACAAGGAAGGTATATCCTCCTTTTTTGAAAAAAGACCACCACAGTTTACAGGGAAATAAAATGACAAACGAAAAGCGCTTATTTGTTCAACATAATTTTCAAAACGCTCAATTCTTACAAAAAAATGGATGGAGGAAAATTACATGAAAAAGTGGAGTCTGTTTTTAACATTAGGGATAGCAGCATCTCTGTTACTAGCTGCTTGTGGGGAAGATTCAAGTGAAGCAACTGGGGAAGGGGAAACGATCAAATTAAGAGCTGCAACAGGATTGAGTGCTCAGCATGCTTGGTGGGCTTCATCCATGGTTCCATGGATGGAAAGAGTGGAAGAGTTAACGGATGGGCAGGTTGAATTTGAAACCTTTACTGGCGGAGAGTTGGTTGCTGTACCTGATGAAGCAGAGGCTTTAGAATCAGGAACTGTAGATGTATCGCTTGTATTACCAATCTATCAACCAGACCAATTCCCGATGGCGGAAATTACGATGCTACCGCTTAACCACTCAGATACTTTCATCGCTTCAAATGCTTGGAAAGCGCTATTAGAAAGTGATGTAGAACTAGTAGACGGTAAAACATATTCCGAGCTACAGTTTGGAAATTTTAAGGTTTTTCCAGTATCTACTACACAGGAATATTCCATTTCGACGACAGGAAAAGAATTTAAATCTACAGATGATGTAATCGGTACTTCCCTTCGTACTCCTTCTAGAATACATGAAATGTATGCGAAAGAAACAGGATTGAGTAGTGTAACAATGCCAGCTGTTGAAATGTACGATTCATTAAGCCGTGGAACGTTTGATGGTAGTTTTTACAGCATCGCTGACTGGTCTGGTTATGGGTTCCAAGACCTGTTTAAGTATACGGTTACTGGTATTAACTTTGGTCACTTTAATACGTTTATCGGAATGACACAAGAAAAATGGGATGAAATGCCAAAAAATGTACAAGAAGCAATGACTCAAGCAAATGAAGAAATTTTTGAAGCAGGAGCACAGGAATGGATTACTCGGTCGGAAGCTGCAATTACGCTGAATGAAGAAAAAGGTGGGAAGTTTGTAGAATTTTCTTCTTTAGATCAAGGTGTTCAGGATCACTTTAATAAAGGTATTAAAGACACTTGGAGTAGCTATGCAAAATTATTAGAGGAAAATGGTCAACCAGGAACTGAATTAGTAAAGCTATGGGCGGATCTGATTGTTGAACATGGTGGAGAAGTACCGGAGTCAGTTAAGAATATTAAGTAATTAATAAGTATTGTTTGAGGGAAGAGAGAGCTTTTCCTCTCTTTCTACTAAGTAGATAGTAAGGAGGACCAATATGGATAACTTATTAGTCATCGGTATTATTTTAGTATTAATGATTGTCATGTTACTTTCCGGAATGTATATCCATTCAGTGTTATTCGCAAGTGGAATTATTGGTTTGATATTGCTAGAAGGGTTTAATATTTTACCTGGATTGCTCGGCAATGAACCTTTTAATAGAGTAGCAAGTTATACATTAACAACTATTCCTTTGTTTGTATTAATGGCACAATTTATCTTACATTCAGGTATGGTACAAGACATATTTTATATTGTCCATAAGGTCTCCAAAGGAAAAAATAGCTTGCTAGGCGTTTTGACGCTAATTATTGGTGGGATGCTTGGTGCTGTATCAGGTTCAGGAACTGCTACGTCCGCTTCCTTAGGTCAGGTGGCTATTCCTGAATTACGAAAGAATGGTTATAGTGGACCACTTGCAGGTGCTATAGCTGCTTCTGGAGGCTCTCTGTCGGGAATTATCCCACCTAGTATTATATTAATTTTATATGGAGTAGCAACTGAAACAGCAGTTGGCAGTCTTTTTATTGGAGCTTTTATACCAGGGATTATTACAATGTTTGTCTTCATTTTAGTAATGCTAGTATATTACCATTTTGAAAGAAGTAAGAGCACAGTGTCTATAATGGAAGCAGAGCTAGCTAGTACAGAGCTCGTTGAAACGGTAGAAGAAACGAAAAAAATTCCTACTATTAGATTGTTCATCGTTAGTTTTATTGCTTTCTTAATCGTTCTTGTTATTTTTGGAGGTATTTATTCGGGAATGTTTACACCTACTGAAGCGGGTGCAGTTGGAGCATTTATAGGTTTGCTTTCAGCATTAGCGTTAGGAAAAGTAAATTTAGGATTCTTTACAAAATCACTTGTAGAAACAGTTCGACTTACAGGGATGGTCATGATTATTATGATAGGAGCTCAAATTTTTGGTCGATTTGTTTCTCTATCTTTATTGCCAAGAAAGCTAATTACTTTAATAGAACCAATTATGGACTCCCCAGTACTTGTACTAATAGCAATTTCTGTTGTTCTATTTATTATGTTCATGTTCATAGAAGGAGCAGCTGTCATTTTAATGTCCATTCCAGTAATTCTACCAATCATTCAAGAATTACAAGTTGACTTGCTATGGTTTGGCGTATTCATAGCTGTGATCTGTACGATCGGCTTACTTACACCTCCAGTAGGATTAAGTGTTTATGCAGTAGCTGGTGTAAGTGGGATCCGATCTGGTGCAATCTTTAAAGTGGCTATGGTATTTGCTGCTGTTGCGATGGTTGTAGTTTGTACATTAATGATTTTATTCCCTCAGTTAGCTACATGGCTACCGGGATTGATGAACTAATGGAAGGAGGAAGCTTAAATGGATTCAGTATGGCAGGCATATAAAATATTCGATTACGTGAAGAAAATTGGAGTAATTATAAGTGGTCTATTTATTCTAGTTATGATGTGCATTATTGTTTATGACGTGGTGATGCGTAATTTGTTTAATAGCTCCATCCGAGGGGGATTTGAAATAATTCAAAACTATTTAATGCCTCTTGTCGTATTTCCAGGCTTAGCTTTCATGTACGCTTCTGGCGTATTACCAAAAATGGATATGTTATTAGAAAAGGTCAACATAAAAATGCAAAGAATATTTGTTATTGTGATGATTCTTATTGAGTTATTTATACTTGTGCTGATTGTTCAATTTAGTTTGGAATATGCCATGAATGGGTTAGAAAGAAAAACTGCATTTCCAGCTGCTGGTACACTTTATATTTTGTATCCTCTGTTTTTCGTCATTCCTATTGCGTTTGCGATGATAATTATTGAAAATATCTTTGTATTAATACGAAATATACTAATAAATGAACCTACATTGGTAATGAAAATTGAGGATAACGGTCCTGAAGAACTACTATAATTCACAAAAGGAAACTATTATATGAGAAAAGTTCACGTCATTACCCAAAAAGAGGCAGTTGATAAACAGAAAATCGAGGGCTGTACGGTAGTTGTTCTAGATGTATTTTTAGCCACTTCTACCATAGCTTTTCTAATAGAAAAAAACTATTGCCCTGTATATGCAGTTGAAAATAGTGAAAGTGGCTTACTACTTACGAAAGAATTAGATGAACCTTATCTATTATTAGGAGAATCTAAAGGAGATGTTATTGAAGGATTTCAATACCCGGATCCTTCTTTACTTGTCCGTACAGAATTGAGGAAAGCAGCAATTATATGCTCTACAAATGGAACTAGAGCTATAAAAAAGGCGGAGAATACGAAGAAACTTTATATTTCATCTCTCATCAATGGGCATGTAGTGGCGAATTCTTTACACGAACAAACGGATAATTCTTCTATTGTCCTCATTTGTTCTGGAAATGATAATCGATTTTCAATGGAAGACTTTATCGGTGCAGGGCATGTCATTAATCATTTAATGGATAAAGGAGAATATTCCTTATCCGATTCCTCAAAATTGGCTAGAGAAGCATTCATCCATTCTCTTTCACAAAATTTCGAGGGGTTACTAACTTCAGAGACTGCAAACTTACTAGATTCTTTAGGTTATGAAAATTCCATCGCTTATGTATTGGACCATTTCGAAAGAATAGATGTTGTACCTGTATTGGATGGAAATAAAATAGTCGTTAATCCAACAGAAGAAATAATTTAAAAAGAGGAAACGATTGTTCAAAGCTAGGCGAAAGGAGATATCAATATGAGTATTACTAATGAGAAAACGCAGGAAACTATTGATTGGAAAAAACTAGAACAGTATTTAAGGAAATCAATAAATGGACTTCCAAGTGGGAAACTAGAAGTTGAAAAATTTTCAGAGGGTTACTCCAATCTGACTTACTTACTAAAGTTTAATGATTGGGAAGGGGTGTTAAGACGCCCACCATTTGGGGAGGTACCCCCCAAGGCTCATGATATGGAAAGGGAATTTAAAATGCTGGAAAAAGTGCATCCTGTTTTTCCATTAGCACCAAAACCATTTGTTTTTTGTGAAGATCCAGAAATTATGGATAAGCATTTTTATGTTATGGAGAAAAAACAAGGGGTAGTGATAGATGATAAGCTTCCAGAGAAATATGGAGATTCTACAATAGCTGGACCTCAAATTTCCAAAAATGTCATAAGTACATTAGTCCAATTACAATCCATCAACTATATAGATGCTGGTTTAGCAGGTATGGGCAGACCCGAGGGATTTTTGGAACGCCAAGTATCCGGTTGGATCAAAAGATATGGAGCTTCCAAAACAGAAAAAATTCCCCATTTGGAAGAATTAGAATCATGGCTAATGAGCAATTTACCTGTAAATCCAGAAACAACGATTGTACACAATGATTTTAAGTTGAATAATATGGTAATGGATGCAGAAGATCCATCTAAAACAGTAGGAATTCTAGATTGGGAGTTAGCCACTATTGGGGATCCTCTTAGTGATTTAGGTTCAACTGTTGCTTATTGGGGACAGTCAAACGATCCAGACATGGGGATTAATATAGTCACTGATCAGCCTGGCTTCTACAAAAGACGAGAGTTTATACAGGAGTACTCATCTCAAAGTGGTCGAGATGTTTCACAGATTTCCTACTATGTGGCATTTGGTTTTTATAAATTAGCTGTCATTTTACAGCAGATTCATTACCGATGGAAAATTGGAGCAATCAGCGACGAACGCTTTGGTGAATTAAATAAGGCAGTGTCTAATTTAATCGATATGTCCAACCTAACGAGAACAAATCAACTTTTATAGAGGTGAAACATAATGGACTTATCTCATACCGAAATCTTCCATTTCGAACCCTTTCGTATAGAGGAGGGTAAAGTAAATGAGTTTGCAAAAGCACTAGGTATAGATGAAGTGTTTACGGATAATACCGCTGTCCCACCTACTTTTTTCACCGTAATAGATTATTGGAATGACCGCGATTTCTATCAAATGTTAGAAGAATTCAATATACCGAGTAACAATGTTTTGCATGGAGAGCAATCTTATGAATATATGGTAGATGTTTTTATTGGAGATACAATTAGTGCGAAAGCAACCCTACTTAAAACGCTTCATAAGAACAACAAGATCTTTTACTTTCTAGAAACAATTTATACAAATCAAATGAAAATAACGGTTGCGATTGGTAGGGCAACATTAATAGAACTGGAGCTGGATTCAGCATGAAGGAGCTACCTGCTATTAATTTCACAATTGCACAGTCAAACCTTGTCAGGTATGCAGGCGCATCTGGGGATTTTAATGAATTACATACAGTCCCTCAAAGCGCAATAGAAAGAGGACATAAAAATGTGGTTGCTCATGGTATGTATATCATGGGTCTATCTTCAAATGCAATCATGCGGTGGTTTCCTAACTCAAAACTCCAACATATAAAAGTTCGATTCCACTCTGCTGTCTATCCAGGAGGTAAGCTTACGATAAATGGAAAATGGACTATAAAAGATGCCGTTACTCAAGGGTCTATAGAGATTATTGATAACGATGGTCAATTAAAACTAATAGGTAATTTTAAATTAAATAAATCCATAGTTTGAACCAAGATAATTTGATTCTAAACTATGTTTGAGGAGGATATAGAATGTTTGATGAATTATCACTTCCAGTTATCGTTGCTCCAATGTTTTTAGTATCTAGTGCTGAGTCGGTGATTGCAGCCTGTAAAAGTGGAGTTGTAGGATCTATACCACTTTTAAACGCTCGTACAGCTGAGGCAAGTGAAGAATTGTTAAAGGAATTGAAGGAAGCCCTGCCAACAGAACCTTGGGCAGTGAATTTTATAGCACATAAAACGAATAAAAGGCATGATACAGATTTACAACTGATCCAAAAATATGAACCTCCAATAGTCATAGCATCCTTAGGGCATCCTGGGACTATCAAAGAAGTAGTGCATAACTATGGTGGAAAAGTTTATAGTGACGTTGCTTCAGTTAAGCATGCAAAAAAAGCCGCTTCAGCAGGTGTAGATGGACTAATACTTGTTTGTGCAGGGGCGGGTGGACATGGAGGGATGTTAAGTCCTTTTGCTTTTATAGATGCAGTGAAAGAGTTCTGGAGTGGAACGGTTATACTATCGGGTGGAATTTCTAATGGTAAGGACATATTGGCAGCTCAAATTATGGGGGCTGATTTTGCTTATATGGGAACGAGATTTATTACTGCTGAGGAAAGTGTTGCGTCTTCTGAATATAAAGAGATGCTAGTAGATTCGACGATTGAGGATATTTTATATACGGATTCATTTAGTGGAGTTCATGCAAATTATTTAATTCCAAGCTTGTTAAAAAATAATATTGATCCAAATGATTTAAAACCTCGTGAGTCAGTAGATTTATCTCATATGGTGGATGTGAAAGCTTGGAGAGATATTTGGTCAGCAGGACATGGGGTTACAACTATTAAATCCGTCGAGTCAACAGCTAGAATTGTAGAGAGATTAGTAAATGAGTATGAAAGTGCTAAAAAAGAGGTTATATCTTATGCCTAAGACTCTCCTGACGAATATTGTAGATGGAATAATGACTATTACATTAAATCGTCCAGACCAGTTAAACGCTTTTAATGAGGAAATGATGGAAGAGCTAATTAGTGCGTATGAACATGCAGATTCCAACGATGATGTTCGAGTTATTATCGTTACTGGAAGTGGAAGGGCTTTTTGTGCAGGAATGGACTTGGCCTCTGGAGATGATGTATTTACATCCAATGAATCAAGTGAAGCATTTAGGGATACTGGTGGAAGAGTAAGTCTCGTTGTTCATAGACTTAAGAAACCAGTAATTGCTGCTATTAACGGAGCTGCAGTTGGTATTGGAATTACGATGACGTTACCAATGGATATTCGGATTGTAAAAAAGGATGCCAAAATTGGATTTGTATTCGGTAGAAGAGGGATTGGACCAGAGGCTGGAAGTGGTTGGTTTTTACCCAAAATTGTCGGCATTTCCAGAGCATTAGAATGGGTACTTACTGGACGAATGCTTACAACTTCTGAGGTGTTGGAGGCTGGTTTAGCTCAATATGAAGTGGACGATCCATATGCGAAAGCATTAGAAATCGCTAGGGATATTGCTGAAAATACTTCTGCTGTTTCAAATGCATTTTCCCGAAAGTTATTATGGAATAATCTAGGTGCTCAGCATCCTATGGAATCACATTTGGTGGAATCGAAATTTTTACATTGGGCAGCTACTTCAAAGGATGCGAAGGAAGGTATTAATTCATTTATGGAGAAAAGACCTGCAAGCTTTGACATGAGCGCTCAGGAATTACCGGATTTCTTCGAAGGAGGTAACCGATCATGATTAACATACAAGTAAAAGAAACTGTTTGTATATTGACGATTGATAAAGCGCCTATGAATACACTGAGCAAATCAACCATTATCCAACTTGAAGATGCTATTCGTAAAATAGCGGAAGATTCCCAGATAAGAAGTGTCATCATTACTGGGGCTGGTGAAAAAGCATTTGTTGCCGGAGCAGAAATTAGTGAATTTCTTGTATCCGATGCTATAAGTGGAGAGGAACTTGTGAAAAAGGGGCATCAAGTATTCCAGGCACTTGAAAATTTACCAATCCCCGTAATTGCGGCTATTAATGGATATGCATTAGGAGCAGGTTTAGAATTGGCACTTGCTTGTGATATTCGAATTATAGAGGAGCAAGCCCAAGTTGGCCTACCCGAAACTGGTTTAGGTCTAATCCCCGGTTATGGTGGGACTCAAAGATTAGCTAGGTTAGTTGGAATTGGGCATGCGAAGGAACTTATCTTCTCGGGTAGATATATTAAAGCAGATGAAGCACTTAGACTAGGAGTTGTTGAAAAGGTAGTAGCTACTGGTACTTCGTTGGAATCTGCACTTGCAATGGGGGATGTATTTAAAAGAAAAGCTCCTCTTGCTATTGCGGCTGCTAAAAAGGCTATCCAAGAAGGGATTGATAAGCCCTTGAAGGAAGCTATTGAAATAGAGATTAGTTATTGTGGAAAATTATTTGGATCAGAAGATTTACAAGAAGGTGCTAAAGCATTCTTTGATAGGAGAGAAGCAAATTTCACAGGGAGTTGAAATCATGAAAATTGGAGTACTTGGTTCAGGAACAATGGGTAACGGAATTGCACAGGCTTTTGCAAACGCTGGCTTGCAGGTTGTACTTTGTGATATAGATTCAGATAAATTGTCGCAAGCATCCGAAACAATACGTGGGAACCTAACTCGCATATTTAAGAAACAAGGAAAAGAGTTATCCGAAGTAAATAATATAATTGCAAATATCATTTATACAACAGACAAAAATGTACTAAGTGATAATGATGTAATTATTGAAGCTATAGTAGAAAACATGGATATTAAGAAAAAAGTTTTTGCTGAATTAGATGCACTTTGTGAAGAAAAAACAATAATTGCATCCAATACTTCGGGGCTTAGTATAACAGAGTTGGCTGCAGCTACTAATAGAGCTGATCGTGTAATTGGGATGCATTTCTTTAATCCAGTGCCTGTCATGAATTTAGTAGAATTGATTAGAGGTTCAGAAACAGCCGATGCTACTTATGAAAGAGCGAAAGAGTTAGTAAATATAATAGGAAAAGAAAGTATATCTGTTTTAGATGCACCATTATTCATTGTAAATCGAATACTTGTACCCATGTTAAATGAGGCAATGTTCGTTTTTGGCGAAGGAATTGCTACTGCCGAAGACATTGATAAAGGAATGATGTTAGGTGCAAATCATCCAATAGGACCGTTAGCACTAGCGGATTTAATCGGACTAGATACATTATTATCCGTTGCAGAAACGCTATTTCAAGAAACCGGTGATTCAAAGTATAGAGTACCTCCAATTCTTAAAAAACAAGTGCGAGCTGGTAATCTTGGACGGAAGAGTGGTAAAGGGTTTTATGAATATAAATAGAACATACGAATTAATATTGAAACGTATCTCATCTACTTAGTAGATTGAAATGCGTTTTTTTCAATGAAGCTACGAAAATAAGCGGTGAGTAGGATAGTTATGCTAGCTTCTTCTTAGTATACTTAAAGTTCATTATAACAATAAGGAGAATAAAAGCATGACAGGAAACACACACATCATCGGCGGTCTTGCAGCAAGTCTTGCTTTTGCCCAAGTTTCAAATTATGATCCGGTATTATTAGT
>JGI24024J18818_10000375_pt1 | contig 16445 bp, 26 predicted proteins | sample Cruoilmetagenom2_FD_18818 | JGI IMG/M metagenome (IMG submission 18818) | reverse complement strand
GCAGGAAGTGTTATCCAGTTTGTTGGTCGCGATGGAGATTATGCACAGCTTCGTCTGCGTTCAGGCGAGATGCGCAAGGTGCATCTTGATTGCCGTGCGACGATTGGTGAAGTGGGTAACTCAGAACATTCATTACGTAAACTGGGTAAAGCCGGTGCAACACGCTGGCGTGGTATTCGTCCTACGGTTCGTGGTGTTGCAATGAACCCTGTAGATCACCCACATGGTGGTGGTGAAGGCCGTACCTCAGGTGGGCGTCATCCAGTATCTCCCTGGGGTGTGCCAACCAAGGGTTACCGTACACGTAACAATAAACGCACGGATAATATGATTATCCGTCGTCGCAAGAAGTAAGCAGGAGTAAGTAAATGCCACGTTCGATTAAAAAAGGTCCATTTGTTGATCATCACCTGATGGCCAAAGCTGAAAAGGCTGTCAGTGAAAACAATCGTAAACCTATCAAGACCTGGTCCAGACGTTCAATGATCATGCCTGAATTTGTCGGTTTGACAATTGCGGTGCATAACGGACGTCAGCATGTGCCAGTTTTGATTTCAGAAAACATGGTAGGTCACAAGTTAGGTGAGTTTGCAGCAACACGCACCTACCGCGGCCATATGGCTGATAAGAAAGTTAGTCGATAAAGTTAAACGAAAGACGGAATCTCAGTAATGGAAACGCAAGCTGTATTGAAATATGTAAGAACCTCACCGCAGAAATTGCGTCTGGTCACTGACCAGATTCGTGGCCTGCAGGTTGAGCGTGCGCTGGAAATTCTTGAATACAGTACCAAATCCGGTGCAGACACAATCAAGAAGGTCCTCAATTCTGCAATAGCAAATGCTGAGCATAATGATGGCGCCGATATTGATGAGTTGTTTGTCACCACTGCCTTTATTGATGGCGGGCCAACATTGAAACGTATACGCGCACGTGCCAAAGGCCGCGCAGCGAAAATTCTCAAACGAACCAGTCACATCACCATTAAGGTGGGTGAAAAGCAGGGGAGTAAGTAAATGGGCCAGAAAGTCCAACCAATCGGTTTCAGGCTTGGCATAGTCAAGGACTGGACAGCTAAATGGTACGGTAATAAGCAGCAGTACGCCGAGTACTTGACTACGGATATGAAAGTCCGTGCATATCTCGAGAAACGTCTGAAGAATGCCGCGATCAGTAAGGTCGTCATTGAACGCCCTTCACAGAATATGAATATCACGCTGTATACTGCGCGCCCCGGTATTGTTATCGGTAAAAAAGGCGAAGATATCGATCGTCTGCGTAAAGAATTGGGCAAAATGGTTGGTTTGCCTGTGCAGATTGCTGTGGAAGAAATTCGCAAGCCTGAAATGGATGCAAAACTGGTGGCCGAGAATATTGCTCAGCAACTGGAAAAACGCGTTATGTTCAGGCGCGCAATGAAACGCTCTATGCAGAACACCATGCGTCTTGGCGCTGAAGGCGTCAAGATCATGATTGCGGGTCGTTTGAATGGCGCAGAGATTGCGCGTACTGAATGGGTCAGAGACGGCAGAGTTCCATTGCACACACTGCGTGCAGATATTGATTATGGAACAGCTGAAGCGTTGACGACATACGGAATTATTGGCATCAAGGTGTGGATCTTTAAGGGTGAAGTCCGTGATGCTGATGTAGTTGACAGCAATGTCAAGGCTGCGACCGGGGCTTGATGGAGATATAGACTATGCTGCAACCCAAGAGAACAAAATTTCGCAAGATGCATAAAGGCCGTAACCGTGGTCTGGCATCTCGTGGCAACAAAGTGAGTTTTGGTGAATACGGCCTTAAAACAGTTGAGCGTGGTCGTATCACAGCAAGGCAGATCGAAGCCGCACGTCGTGCATTGACTCGTCATATCAAGCGTGGTGGTCGAGTGTGGATACGCGTGTTTCCAGACAAGCCTATATCCAAGAAGCCACTTGAAGTCAGAATGGGTAAGGGTAAAGGTAATCCGGAATACTGGGTTTCTCTTGTTAAACCTGGTCACGTCCTGTACGAAATGGAAGGTGTAAGTGAAGATATAGCACGTGAAGCATTTCGCCTGGCAGGGGCCAAGTTGCCGGTAAAAACTGTATTTGTTTCAAGGCAGGTGGGCTAAATGAAAGCAAATGATATGAGAGCACTTGACAGCAAAGGGCTGCAGTCAAAGCTCGACGAACTACTTGAGCAGAAGTTTACATTACGCATGCAGATTGCGACGGGTCAGCAGGGTAACCATGCTGCATTGCGCGATGCAAAGCGTTCTATTGCACGTGTGAAAACGATCATGAATGAAAAAGCAAGAGGCGAGGCATGAGTGTACAGGATAAAGTTGCACGTTCAATTAGCGGTGTAGTTGTCAGCAACAAGATGGACAAAACCGTTACGGTACTTGTAGAGCGCCTGGAAAAACATGCCTTGTACAAAAAGTACATCCGTAAATCTACCAAGCTGCATGCACACGATGAGTCAAACGAGTGCAATGAAGGGGATACGGTACAGATTGAAGAATGTCGGCCACTGTCTAAAAGCAAAAGCTGGCGTGTTATTAATGTGGTTAGTCGGGCTAATTAAGCTGGCCGATCAATTAAATGACTAAAATATTCAAAATGAAACAAAGCAGGAGTTCAGGGCAATGATCCAGATGCAAAGTGTACTTGATGTCGCTGATAACAGCGGTGCAAGGAAGGTCATGTGCATCAAGGTGCTTGGCGGGTCCAAGCGTCGTTACGCCGGTATTGGTGATGTTATTAAGATCAGCATCAAGGAAGCGATTCCTAATGGCCGTGTGAAAAAAGGCGATGTTTATAATGCTGTTATCGTACGTACCAAAAAGGGTGTGCGTAGAAATGATGGTTCATCGATCCGTTTTGATGGCAATGCGGCTGTGTTATTGAATACCCAGCTGCAGCCAGTTGGCACACGTATCTTTGGTCCGGTGACTCGTGAATTGCGTACCGCGCAGTTCATGAAGATTATTTCACTGGCACCTGAAGTTCTCTGAGGATTACGGCTAATGAAAAAGATCAAAAAAGGTGACGATGTAATCGTTATCGCAGGCAAGGACAAAGGCAAGCGTGGCAATGTGNTGCGCGTGCTGGATAATGGACGGGTCATGGTAGATGGTATTAACATCGTAAAGAAACATGTACGTCCGAATCCACAGGCTGGNGAAACTGGCGGCATAGTAGAACAGGAAGCGGCACTGGATATTTCTAATATCTCATTGTATGACGCAACATCAGGCAAGGCATCACGCGTTGGCATAAAGGTTCTTGAAGATGGCAAGAAAGTCAGAGTTTATAAAGCATCTGGCGAAATGGTCGACGTATAAATAGCAGGATATCGACATGGTACGTTTGGAAAAATACTATAAAGAAACAATTACACCGGCATTAAAGGAAGAGCTTGCTCTTGATAATGCCATGCAGATCCCCAGGATCACCAAGATCACACTTAATATGGGTGTTGGTGAAGCCGTAGCAAACAAGAAAGTAATGGAATTTGCTGTCAGGGACATGGAGCTGATCAGCGGCCAGAAACCGGTTGTGACTTATGCACGTAAGTCCATTGCCGGATTCAAGATACGTGATGGTTGGCCGATCGGCTGTAAAGTAACACTGCGCAGAGAGCGTATGTATGAGTTCCTGGACAGGCTGGTAAATATCGCGATTCCACGTATTCGTGATTTTCGCGGCCTGCCTGCAAAGTCATTTGACGGACGCGGCAATTACTCTATGGGACTGAAAGAACAAATTGTATTTCCGGAAATTGACTATGAAAAAGTCGATACCATTCGTGGACTGGATATTACAATTACTACCAGTGCGGCCAACGATGAACAGGCACGCGCTTTGTTGAAAGGATTTAATTTCCCGATTAAGGCTAATACACAGGTTAAAAGTTAAAATGGCTAAGAAATCAATGATTGCACGCGAGAAACGTCGCAGGGATGCTGCTAACAGACTGCACGCAAAACGTACAGCGTTAAAGGCGATAATTATAGACCCGGAAGTTTCAGCTGAAGATGCAATGGCTGCAGTGTATGCCCTGCAGAAGTTGCCGCGTGATTCAAGCAAGTCACGCCAGCGTAATCGTTGCAGCATGACCGGTAGACCCCATGGTTTCTATCGTAAATTTGGACTTTCACGCAATAAGCTGCGTGAAGTAGTAAACCGTGGCGAAGCCCCTGGTGTAGTCAGAGCCAGTTGGTGATTAACACAAGATATTTCAGAAACAAACGACACTGAGAAGATACGAACATGAGTATGAGCGACCCAATTGCCGATATGTTGACACGTATTCGCAATGCCCATCATGCCGAGATGGCGACAGTTTCCATGCCGACATCCGGTACCAAAAAGGCAATTGCAGAAGTGCTAAAGGCAGAAGGCTATATCAAGTCAATTTCTGAAGGGAAAGACGATAATGGTTTCCCGTCATTAAAGCTGACACTGAAATATTATCAGGGCAGTCCTGTGATAGAAATGATTAAACGTGTTAGTAAACCCGGGTGCCGTGTGTACACTGGTAAAGATGATATTCCTACCGTCAAGAAAGGGCTGGGTATCACCATCGTATCAACATCGAAAGGTATCATGACCGATCGCAGCGCCCGCAAAGCAGGCGTTGGTGGCGAAGTGATCTGTTACGTCGCTTAACATAGGTGCATCATGTCACGAATAGCTAAAAATCCCGTTTCATTGCCAGGTGGTATTGAAGTAACAATCAGCGACACAACGATTGTTGCTAAAGGTCCAAATGGTGAGTTGTCCATGAATAAACATCCCCTGGTAACGGTAAACCAGGAAGATGGCGTGCTGAAAATAGCCGCAAATGATGATTCCACAGCAGCCATTGCGATGTCAGGNACTACNCGTGCGCTNNTATCAAACCTGGTTNCCGGAGTCAGCAAAGGNTTTGAAAAGAAGCTAACCATCATTGGTGTGGGTTATCGTGCACAGGTNCAGGGAAAGAAGCTGAATCTGAGCCTGGGTTTTTCACANCCTGTTGTGTATGCCATACCGGATGGAATTACNATTGAAGCGCCTAGCCAGACAGANCTTGTNGTAAAGGGTGCTGATAAGCAGAAGGTAGGCCAGGTGGCAGCAGAAATTCGCCATTATCGGCCACCAGAGCCATACAAAGGCAAAGGTGTTCGCTACAGCGATGAGTACGTCGTTCGTAAACAGGCGAAAAAGAAATAAAGATAGGTCATAGAAATGAGTAAAAAATCAGCACGTATGCGTCGAGCCACAAAAAGTCGATCAAAGATCAATCGACTGGGTTCAGACAGATTGAGTATTCACCGTACTTCACAGCATATCTACGCACAGGTAGTACAGGCGGAGACAGGCAAGATACTTGCGAGTGCTTCAACTGTTGAAGCTGAACTGCGTAAAGAGCTTGGAAATGGTGGAAATATAGAAGCGGCTTCAGCTGTCGGCAAGCGTATTGCTGAAAAAGCTGCAGAAGCAGGAATCAAGAGCGTGGCATTTGATCGCTCCGGATTCAGATACCACGGACGCGTTAAGGCCCTGGCCGATGCTGCTCGTGAAAACGGACTGGAATTTTAGGAGTCGATTATGGCTGCACGCCGTATGCAAAACGATAAACGCGATAATTTCATAGAGAAGCTGGTAAGTGTTCGTCGCGTAGCAAAAGTAGTAAAAGGTGGCCGTATTTTCGGTTTCTCTGCACTGGTTGTTGTCGGTGATGGAAATGGGAAAGTGGGTATGGGACGTGGCAAGGCTCGTGAAGTACCTGTTGCTGTACAGAAAGCTCTGGAAGAGGCACGCAAGTCAATGGTAAACATTGCTCTTGATGATGGCACCCTTTTCTACAAAGTCGAATCCATACATGCCGCTTCTAAAGTGGTTATGCGTCCGGGCTCAGAAGGTACAGGCATCATTGCTGGCGGCAGTATGCGCGCAGTTTTTGAAGCAGCTGGCGTAAGAAATGTGCTGGCTAAATGTATCGGCTCGACTAACCCGGTAAATGTAGTAAGAGCAACCATGAAGGGACTGCAGAATATCAGCAGCCCGGCGCAGGTTGCTGCCAAGCGTGGCCTGAAAGTTGAAGAACTGCGCGACTGATTGATACTGGAGCATCATTATGGCTGACAAGAAAATGCTGAAAGTTAAGCTCGTCAAGAGCATGTACGGTCGTGGTGAGAAACACATGGCCTGTGTAAAAGGACTTGGTCTGCGTCGTATGCATCACACCGTTGAGGTAGAAGATACCCCGGCAGTTCGCGGCATGATCAATAAGGTCAATTATTTGCTTGAATGGGAGCAGGTGTAATCATGTATTTGAATACTATCAAACCGGCAGCCGGTTCTAACAAAGCGCCAAAACGTGTCGGTCGCGGCATTGGTTCCGGTTGGGGCAAAACATCTGCACGCGGTCATAAAGGCCAGAAGGCAAGATCCGGCGGCTATCATAAGGTTGGCTTTGAAGGCGGTCAGATGCCATTGCAGCGTCGTCTGCCAAAGCGTGGCTTTCGTTCTGCTATGCAACTGACGACAGCTGAAATCCGTACCCATGAACTGGCCAAAGTTAACGAAGATATTATTGACCTCGCCGCATTACGCAATGCAGGATTGATACATAGCCGTATATTGCGTGCCAAAGTTATGCTTTCAGGTCCCATTGAAAAAGCAGTGACGCTGAAAGGTATTGCTGTAACCAAAGGTGCAAAAGAAGCGATAGAGAAAGCCGGCGGTAAAGTAGAGTAATGGCAAAACGCGGTACATCAGGTGGCGGCAGTACAGGTGGACTGACCGAGCTTAAACAGCGCATTTTCTTTGTTATTGGTGCGCTGATAATATTTCGCCTGGGTGCTCATATTCCAGTCCCTGGCATTAATGCCGAAGCACTTGCGACATTATTTGCTCAAACAAAGGGCTCAATTGTTGATGTGTTCAACATGTTTTCAGGTGGCGCATTGAGCCGCCTGTCGTTGTTTGCCCTGGGCGTGATGCCTTATATCTCATCATCAATCATTATGCAGATGATGACGTCGGTGGTGCCGACACTGGAACAGTTAAAGAAGGAAGGTGAAAGTGGTCGTCGCAAGATTACCCAGTATACCCGTTATGGCACAGTAGTACTGGCAACATTCCAGGCACTGGGTATTGCCATAGCAATGGAAAGCCAGACGGCGGGTGGTATGAACATTGTTATCGCGGCAGGACTGGGTTTCAAGATAACGACTGTTGTTACACTGGTTTCCGGTACTATGTTCCTGGTCTGGCTGGGTGAACAGATGACCGAAAGAGGGATCGGTAACGGTATCTCCTTAATAATATTTGCCGGTATCGTAGCAGGGCTGCCATCAGCACTGGGTGGAACCATGGAACTGGCACGGACAGGAACATTTTCACCCATAGGCGTGCTGTTACTACTGGTTGGAGCATTAGCAATTACTGGCTTTGTTGTCTTTATGGAACGTGGCCAGAGAAGGGTAACGATTAACTACGCACAACGTCAGCGTGGTAGAAAAATGTATGCCGGGCAAAGCAGTTATTTGCCGTTGAAAGTCAATATGGCGGGCGTAATACCACCTATTTTTGCTTCAAGTATCATACTTTTTCCAGCCAGTCTTGGTAGCTGGTTCGGGCAGGCTGAAGGAATGCGTTGGCTAAAAGACCTGTCGACCACATTGTCACCGGGTCAGCCTTTGTACGTAATGCTATATGCTGCGTTAATTATATTTTTCTGCTTCTTCTATACGGCGATGATTTTTAATCCGAAGGAAACAGCAGATAATCTAAAGAAATCAGGTGCATTTGTACCCGGGATTCGTCCTGGTGAGCAAACAGCAAATTATATCGATAGTGTAGTGTCCAGATTGACTCTGGTTGGTGCCGCCTATATTACCTTTGTCTGTCTGGTGCCTGAGTTTCTGATTGTTAAATGGAATGTACCATTTTACTTTGGTGGTACATCATTGCTAATTATTGTGGTAGTTATAATGGATTTCATATCGCAGATTCAGTCTCATCTGATGTCACGTCAGTATGAAAGTCTGCTGAAAAAGACAAACCTGTCCGGCAGCGGATTGGGTTTTGGAAGTTGAGGTAAAAGAAAATGAAGGTACAGGCATCAGTAAAGAAGCGCTGCAGAGATTGCAAAATCGTTATTCGTAAAAGAGTCGTGCGCGTGATCTGTAAAGACCCTCGTCATAAACAGCGTCAGGGTTAAAATTATTTATACATAGACCCGAGTAAGAACCATCATCTTAACCGGTAGTGGTGTAATCAGGTGTTTGTATAGTAAACAATCGATTGATTTTGTGTGTAAAGAGCAGTATCCTTACGCGCTTTTCAATTTTGCACTAATTCTATAGTGGAGAGCCTTAGATGGCACGTATAGCAGGTATAAATCTACCGAATTATAAGCATGTTGTGATTGGATTGACTTCCATTTACGGCATAGGTAACACACGTTCTCGCCAGATTTGTAAGGCGGCAGGTGTGAAACCGGATACAAAATGCAGTGAATTAAGTGATGCTGATGCAGAACAGCTGCGTATTGAAGTCGGAAAATTAGATGTCGAAGGCGATCTCCGCCGCGAGACGACAATGAACATCAAGCGTTTATGGATATGGGCGCATATCGTGGTATCAGGCACCGTCGTGGACTGCCTGTCCGTGGTCAGCGTACCAAAACTAATGCACGCACACGTAAAGGCCCAACCAGGGCAATTCGTAGATAAGAACATCGTTAAATACAGCACACAGAGTTAAATTATGGCTAAACCAGCATCAAGTTCAAAAGGCAAAAAGCGTGTAAAAAAGAATGTCACAGAAGGCATTGCTCACATTCATGCAACCTTTAACAACACAATAATCACCATTACAGACAGGCAGGGCAATGCCCTGTGCTGGAAAACTGCAGGTGGTTCAGGTTTCAGGGGCTCAAGAAAGAGTACTCCTTTTGCTGCACAGGTCGCCGCAGAACATGCCGGAAAAGATGCTAGAGACATGGGTGTCAAGCACCTTGAAGTTCGTGTCAAAGGCCCTGGACCTGGCCGTGACTCAGCTATACGTGCACTCAATTCAGTAGGATTCGAGATCAGTAATATCTCGGATGTTACACCAATCCCTCATAATGGTTGCCGCCCGTCAAAACGGCGCCGCGTCTAATCATCCGGAGATTTAACAGTGGCAAGATATATAGGATCAGTCTGTCGTTTATGCCGTCGTGAAGGTGGTAAACTTTATCTGAAAGGCGAGCGTTGCTTTACAGACAAGTGTGCAGTTGAAAAGCGTGCATACCCACCCGGACAACATGGGCAGCGTCGCACACGTGTCTCGGATTATGGCCTTCAGTTGAGAGAAAAACAGAAGCTCCGTCGTATCTATGGTGTGATGGAAAAGCAGTTTCTTGACTACTACAAAGAAGCCGATCGAATTAAAGGTTCAACGGGTGATAATCTGCTGAAACTGTTGGAAGGCCGTCTTGATAACGTTGTTTATCGCATGGGTTTCGGCACTTCAAGAGCGGAGTCACGCCAACTGTTGCGCCATAACTGCATACTTGTAAATGGTAAACGTCTTAATATCCCTTCTTACCAGGTTCGCCCGAGTGACGAAATTACTGTTACAGAATCAGCTAAACAGCAGATTCGTGTCACAGCCGCACTTGAAGCAGCAGAACAGCGCGGCGTTGCCGACTGGCTTGATGTTGACTTTAAGGCGATGAAAGGGGTTTATCGTGTTACCCCGGATCGCAGTGACCTGCCAGGTGAGATCGACGAGTCTCTCGTTATCGCACTGTACTCTAAATAAGTAATTAAAGTCTCAGCCCACACAAGAGGGATTGGAATGTCAGATTCAGTAATAGATTTTCTGAAGCCACGTTTTGTTGATGTCACAAAAATTGATGACAATCATGCACGCGTAACCATCGAGCCGCTGGAACGCGGGTTCGGATTTACCCTGGGTACAGCCCTGCGTCGCATCCTGTTGTCATCCATTACCGGTTATGCAATCTCAGAAGTAAAAATTACCGGCGTTGATCATGAATATGACAACATCGAAGGTGTACAGGAAGATGTACTGGAGATTCTGATGAATCTNAAGAGTGTTGCTCTTTCTCTTGAAGGTAGAGAGAGCGCAAAACTCCATATAAAGAAAAAGGGCCCCGGTAAATTAACCGCGGGTGATCTTGCTGCAGAGCATGATGTAATGATTGCCAACCCTGACCTGGTTATCGCCCATATCAACAAAAAAGTTGAGTTGGAGATGGAGCTTGACGTAACCCAGGGCAGAGGCTATCACACAGCAGTTTCACGTAAGAATGATGAAGAAACAAGTAGTATCGGTGTGATCAAGCTTGATGCATCATACAGCCCGGTGCGTCAGGTATCATACGATGTAGAATCAGCCCGCGTAGAACAGCGTACTGACCTTGATAAACTCATTTTCACACTTGAAACAAATGGTACGGTTGATCCGGAACAGTCAATTCGTATGGCGGCTACCATACTTTATGACCAGATTTCAGTGTTTGTTGATCTGAAAGTCAAAGAACCGGAGCCGGAAGAGCCGGAAGAGCCACCGATAGATCCTATCTTACTGCGTCCAGTTGATGATCTTGAGCTAACTGTCCGCTCTGCAAATTGCCTGAAGGCCGAAAATATATTTTATATCGGTGATCTGGTTCAGCGTGATGAAAGCGAGCTACTGAAGACACCGAATTTAGGTAAGAAATCATTAACAGAGATAAAGGACGTTCTGGCACAGAATGGACTTTCTCTTGGCACCAAACTCGAAGTATGGCCACCTGCATCACTGATTCAAAGCAGTGATGAAGAAGCGGCTACTGGATTGTAGAGGTTACAGATATGCGACATCGTAAAAGTGGAAGAAAGTTGAATATGACCAGCGCTCATCGCAAGGCCATGTTCAAAAATATGTCAGTATCACTTCTTCTTCATGAAGAAATACGTACAACATTGCCAAAGGCAAAAGAACTGCGCCGACATGTAGAACCATTAATTACATTGGCCAAGACACCTACGGTTGCCAATCGCCGACTGGCTTTTTCACGCTTACGTGACCGTGATATGGTTAGCAAGTTGTTTGATGATCTTGGCGTACACTTCAAAGATCGTCCCGGTGGTTACCTGCGTATTCTCAAATGTGGATACCGCCCCGGTGACAAAGCGCCGATGGCTATCGTGCAGATGGTTTCACGCGAAAAAGTCAATGCCGAAGGCGATGAAGCTACTGTTGAATAATCGTTCTAAAAAATACTAAAAAGGCCATGCTCTTACCTGCATGGCCTTTTTTTTGCCATTTTTTTATCTTTTCTTGCTTTTTTACATCCACTGCTGGTTCGAATCAATTAAATCACCTCTTCTGGTTGACAGTGTACCATCATATTAATATTCTAGAGCGTCACTACAAAAATTATGACGATATTTGATACTTCCAAAGCCAGGAGCACTACAATGATTACATATGACGAGCTGAATGCTCAGAATGATTCAATTACCGAACTTTCCAACGTATTGCTGTATCTGTTCAAAGAGCGCTCAATGTGTGATACCAGTGCCTGCTGTGAACTTTTTCATCGTTATATGGATAAGGTCCGCGATCATATCGACCTCGTGGACAAGAATTTGTACAGTGATTTACTCAATGACCGCGATACCAACGTGCGAAATCTGGTTAAAAATTTTATGTCTGGTTCTCAGGAAATAAAGAAACTTATGCACACCTATACCCGGAAATGGTGTCCGCACAAACGTCCTGATGAGCTGATGATAGGTGACCATGAACGTTTCTTGAAGGAAACCGAAGGAATGTTCGAGATGGTGCTGCAGCGTATTCAGGATGAGACTGAAAAACTCTACCCATTGATCAGAAAGACCAGCGGTGATCTTGAAACGGCTGCCTGAACAAAATAAAAAGATGCAAATCGCTGATGATTGAGCTGCCGTCTAGTTGCTACTCATTTTCTGGTCTCAATATTTTTGATTGCTCTGTTTACTGATTTTGGCCAGGATGGACTGTATGTCGGACAGTTGCATGCTGTGATCAGTGCAGCCTTGCCTGAAATAAATGTTGTCGACCTGTGTCATGCGATACCGCAGCACGATATTCGTGCAGCTGCCTATCTCCTTCCTGCCTACACACGCTATCTTCCTCCAGCCTGTATCGTGGTTTGTGTTGTCGACCCCGGTGTCGGCAGTGAACGACCTCACGCCACCTGCAAAGCTGACGGGCGTTGGTATATTGGGCCGGATAATGGCCTTTTTGATGTTCTCGAGCAGCATGCACATAGTTTCAGGAAATATCATTTTCTGTGGCCGGGTAAGGTAAGTGACAGCTTTCATGCCCGTGATATCTATACCCCTGCTGCCTGTCTGCTGACAGAATCAGGAAAGATTGATGTCTTACAGGCTCAGCCTGCAGAACCTGGCCAGAAGATATTTTCTGCGGACCTGAATAAAATCATCTATTTTGATCATTTTGGTAATGCAATAACAGGCCTGCGTGGATCGTCGATCAAAGCTGAAAGTAAAATTTCAATCAATAGTGTGTCAATAAATCATGCCAGAACCTTTTCAGATGTACCGAAGGGTGACTGTTTCTGGTATGAAAATGCGAATGGATTGATCGAGGTTGCTGCCAATCAGGGCAGTGCCAGAGACAATCTTGGTCTTCAATTGGATGATTCGCTTGATTTAGTCTGAAATTCCAGGCTTCAGGAATGCCAGAACTATTTACTATTACATCAATAGCTTAGAGTGTTTTATTATTATATTTTTGGGGCAGCAGTGGCTATGAGCGAATTATAATTTTGTAACGCAAACCTTGTTCCTTCCCTGCCGTTTTGCCTCATACAATGCCAGGTCGGCATTTATTAATATCTGGTCAATGTTCAAAATACTTTCAGTATAGGGGGCAATGCCGATACTGACGGAGAAACTTATCTTGTGCTGATCAGTAATTACTGGAGTTTTCACTAATTGTTGACGGATTCTTTCAGCCATTTCTTCAGCCTCAACAGATTCAGTCATCGGTAGCAAAATAACAAACTCATCTCCACCAAATCTGGCAAGTACATCATTTGGCCTGATAATCGAACAGCAAGTGTGGGCCAGAGTCTGCAGTACCTTGTCACCTGCCAGATGGCCATAATTGTCATTAATGTCTTTGAATTTGTCGATATCCATCATCAAAATAGAAAAAATATTGTTATAACGTTTGCACCTTGCAAGCTCATTACTAGCCAGTTTGATAAACTGTCTGCGGTTATTTACACATGTAAGTTCATCTACAGTCACGAGTTTTTGTAGATAGTTTTCTGCATGGTCGAGTTTCTCGAGAATAACAAACAGATAACCAGTAAGCAGTGGAGTAATGACCCCTGGTACGATGATGGATATTAGTATTATCTCTAGATCGACCTTTCCCTTTAGAAGGATCAGTAAAAATGTAGTCAGAAAGACAGATATCAGAATAGCGATTACAGTTGTAATCAGTGTAATTTTTCCAATACCAATTTTCCGCAATACTAGTCTAATCATCACATATTCCCGTGCCTACGCTGCCGTTTTTTTTCCTTTTTCCAGCAGCGGTTTCAGGTAAACGCCAGTATAGGATTCACTGACCTCACATATCTGCTCCGGTGTGCCTGAAGCTATAATTGTTCCGCCACCCGCACCTCCTTCGGGACCAAGATCGACAACCCAGTCAGCGGTTTTGATGACGTCGAGGTTATGCTCTATCACAATGATGCTATTTCCCTGATCGCGCAGGCGATGCAGTACAGTGAGTAACAGCTCAATATCCTGAAAATGCAGGCCGGTTGTGGGTTCGTCCAGGATGTACAGTGTTTTACCCGTGCTACGCTTTGATAGTTCGCGCGACAACTTAATGCGCTGCGCTTCACCACCTGAAAGCGTCGTTGCGCTCTGACCGAGACAGATATAACCCAGCCCGACATCCATCAGGGTGTCGAGTTTGCGCTTGACCACCGGGATGGCCTGAAAAAACTCTGTCGCTTCCTCGATACTCATTTGCAGGACTTCCTGAATGGATTTTCCCTTAAAGGTGATGCCCAGGGTTTCTCTGTTGTAACGCGCGCCGCGGCAGTTGTCGCAGGGTACGTAGATGTCCGGCAGGAAGTGCATTTCGACCTTGATCAGGCCATCACCCTGACAGGCCTCGCAGCGCCCGCCTTTGACATTGAATGAGAAACGACCGGGTTTATAGCCCCGGGCGCGTGCTTCCGGGGTATTGGCGAACAGTTCCCGTATCGGCGTGAACAGGCCGGTGTAGGTGGCCGGGTTCGAGCGTGGGGTACGGCCAATCGGGCTTTGATCGATATCGATGACTTTATCAAAGTGATCCAGACCCTCTATGGTGTCATGCGGGGCGGGTTCAAGGCTGCTGCCGTTCAGATAAACTGCAACAGCAGGGTAGAGGGTATCATTGATCAGAGTGGATTTGCCCGAACCGGAAACGCCGGTAATGCAGGTCAGCAGGCCGACCGGAATGGACGCATCAATCTTACGCAGGTTGTTGCCACTGGCGCCTTTGATGATCAGCTGCTTTTTCCTGTCCGGTTCTGTTCTCTTAGCGGGGACGGCAATGGATAGTTCACCTGACAGGTATTTTCCGGTCACCGATGCAGGGTTGTTGAGGATGTCCTCAGGCCTACCCTCGGCGACGATGTGGCCGCCGTTTACGCCCGCACCGGGACCGAGGTCCAGCACATGGTCGGCACTGCGTATGGCTTCTTCATCGTGTTCTACGACGATTACCGTGTTGCCGAGGTCGCGCAACTGCAGCAGCGTAGCCAGCAGGCGGGAATTGTCGCGTTGGTGCAGGCCGATTGAGGGCTCATCCAGCACATACATCACACCGACCAGGGCCGAGCCAATTTGTGATGCCAGGCGGATGCGCTGAGCTTCGCCACCAGACAGGGTTTCAGCAGAGCGACTTAATGAAAGATAGCCGAGGCCGACATTGGCCAGAAAACCCAGCCTTTCGGTGATCTCCTGGGTAATGCGATGGGCGATTTCGGCACGCGATCCTTCGAGTTTTAATTTCCTGAAGTAGTCTACCGTCTGTTCAATGGGTAGTGCGGAGATGTCATGTATTGCCATATCACCGATGAAAACGTGACGTGCTTCTTCACGCAGGCGGCTGCCATTACATAGCTCGCAGCTATGTACCGACAGATAGCGCGCCAGTTCATCACGCACCGCATGAGATTCTGTTTCTTTATAACGGCGTTCCATGTTTGGAATGACACCCTCAAAAGCATGGGTACGGCTTTTCCCGCGCATGCTTTTGTAATGAAATGTTATCTTTTCCCTGCCGCTGCCATACAGCAGCACTTTCTGAATCTTCTTCGGCAGCTTCTCAAAAGCGGTATCGATGCTGAAGCCATAATGCTCTGACAGGTTGCTTAGCAGATTGAAGTAGAAGCCATTACGCCGGTCCCAGCCGGCAATGGCGCCGCCTGCCAGGCTTAAAGATTTGTTACGAATAACCCGCTTGGGGTCGAATAACTGGCGCACCCCCAGGCCATCACATCCTGAGCAGGCACCCGCCGGGTTATTGAACGAGAACAGGCGAGGTTCGAGCTCGGACAGGCTGTAACCGCATTTCGGGCAGGCATAGCGGGCTGAAAAGACATGGGTAGTTTCCTCGCCACTTTTGGGCTGGGTCAGTACATGCACCAGGCCGTCACTCAGTTCCAGAGCAGTTTCAAAGGATTCGGCCAGTCTCTGTTCAATTCCCTCACGTACAACCAGTCGATCAACCACTGCCTCGATAGTGTGCTTGTTGTTCTTTTTCAGCTCCGCNGCAAATTCTAGTTCCGTTACGACGCCGTCAATACGCGCACGAATAAAGCCCTGAGCGCGTAGCTGCTCAATAATCTGAACATGCTCCCCTTTGCGTTCCTGAATGACTGGTGCTAGTAGCAGCAATCGATCACCATCATTCATTGCCATCACCTGATCGACCATCTGGCTGACCGTCTGTGCCTTCAACGGTAGATCATGGGTCGGGCAGCGCGGCTCACCGATGCGCGCAAACAGCAGACGCAGATAGTCGTGGATCTCGGTGACCGTGCCGACCGTTGAGCGCGGGTTGTGTGAGGTACTCTTCTGTTCAATGCTGATGGCAGGGGAGAGTCCCTCGATATGATCGACATCCGGTTTTTCCATCAGCGAGAGAAATTGCCGTGCATAGGCTGACAGCGACTCAACATAGCGACGTTGACCTTCCGCATAGATGGTGTCGAAGGCCAGCGACGACTTTCCGGAGCCGGATAGGCCGGTAATGACGATGAGTTTGTTGCGCGGCAGATCCAGCGAAATATTCGCCAGATTATGCATGCGTGCGCCGCGTATGCTGATGTTTTTCATTTCTTAGCTATTTGCTCTTAAAGATTTTTTTGAACCGCAAAGACGC
>JGI24024J18818_10000374_pt1 | contig 16445 bp, 9 predicted proteins | sample Cruoilmetagenom2_FD_18818 | JGI IMG/M metagenome (IMG submission 18818) | reverse complement strand
AACGAGGCGTCGTAAATGGCAGCGGGTGTGTTCACGGTGCTGCAGCTCGAGCCGCCGTTGCCCGCGGAGTGAACGGTTACTATGCCCGCCGCGCGCAGGTTTTCAACGATGGTCAGCATTACGTTTGGATCCTCACAGCCCGCCTCATCGGGTGGGCAGCTCCAAGAGTTGTTGATCACGTCGGGGGCCAGTTCGGGGCGCGGATTTTCATCGTTCGCATCGGTGGGCGCCAGGAACCATTGGTAGCATTCGCTGTACGATGCCGAGCTGCCAACACCGCCGTTCATGTTGCGGCATCCGATCCAGCGTGCGCCCGGCGCCATGCCTATCTGGTGGCTGTCCCCGTCGTCCCCGACCATGGTCCCCATGGTGTGCGTACCGTGACCGTGGTCATCGCAAGGTTCCGGTGAATCGAAGCCGCAAACGCCCTCACTTTCGTGGATGGCGTCGTGCCAATGGTAGTTGTGGTCGTCCGTCTCCCCGTCCCAGCCGCGATATTGGGATTTCAATGCAGGGTGGTCCCAATCGTAACCGGTGTCCTGCCCGCCGATCACCACCCCCCTTCCGGTGAAGCCGATTTCCCAGACGCGTGGTGCGTCCACTAGCTGGATGTTCCATTCAACTGTCTCAGGCGCTTCAACCCCCAACCGGACTCCTGGCTCTGCTCCTGCATCCGAGCCTGGGGTCGGCACCTCAACCCTGACGGTTGGGTTGGCGTAAATGTAAGCCACATCGGGACGTGCGGCAATGCGCCGGATGATGTCCAGGTCAGCGCGCACCCAGAGCATGTTGGTGATCCAGTATGGACGAAAGTCCACACCCGCCGCCATCAACGTCTTGATGAGAGGTGGCTGGGTCTGGTCGGCGATGCGGGTCAATTTTTCGAAGACGTATTGACCTTTCTCTTTTTTGGTAAGAAAACCGGCCGCCTTGTTCAGATTGGCCTGCTGCGTGAGGNAGACCAGGAACTCCGTCTCTCCGTTTTTTGCGCTGGACAATACCCATGGATCAACCCTGGTCTGCCAGGAAGGTGGCGCGGCCGAGGATAATCCAGGCGCGCAGAGGATAACCAATAATACGATCGTGATGAAAATCTTTTTTCGCAGGTGCATGAAATGTTATAGTTTTACGAGCAGTTTAATTTCCGGCCAGATGAAGGGTAGGATTACGATCATCCCTACACCCAGGGCGGCGATAGCCAGCGGAAGCCCCGGTAAGGGTAGATACAAAAGTGTGGAGACAACCAGGGCGCTCATTGCAGTCCCGAAAATCACACGCGGCAATGTTTTGCCAATTCTGAGCACGCCCGAATAGCGGCGGTTGAGCAAGACCAGCAGAAGTATAGCTTCACCCGTGAAGGCGATCGCATTTGCCAGGGCGATGCCCACCACGTCCAGGAAGGAAGATAGCACTACGGCAAGCAGGGTAAACGTGACGGCCATTAAGAATGATGCCCACAGTGGAGTTCGCGCATCCTGCTGTGCGTAGAAGGAGCGTGCACCCAGCTCGAGAAGCGCGTGTCCGGCCAGGCCGAGTAAAAAGGCGCGTGCTGTCCAGATGACCATCTCGGTCCCGGCTGCTTCGAAGTTCAACAGCTCCACTACCGGTGGAAGAACGATCGCCAGCAGCACCGCGCTGGGTATGGTGAGTGCCAGGAGCACCCGCAGGCTGTGGTTGATGGAGCGGCGGAATGCGCTTAGATCGCGGCGAGTGATATACTCGGAGATAGTCGGCAGCAAGGCGGTGGCGATGGCTGTGCCGATCAAGGTTTCGGGCACCTGCATGAAGAGCCAGCCATATACCAGCGCTGTCACCGAGCCTTCATCGAGTCGCGAGGCGATGTTATCGGGGATGTAGATCAGCACCAGGTAGATAAAAAAAACCGTTCCAATGCGGGGACCCATTACGGACAGCACCTGCCGCACTCCCGGGTGGCGCAGATTGATGGCAGGAGTCCAGCGGAATTTGTAGCGGATCAATCCCGGGACCTGGATCGCCAGGAACAGGAAGGCGCCCAGGATGGTGCCGTATACCAGGCCGTAGACGCCGAGTCCGAACGATGGCAGCGTGACAGGACCGATGGTGTACCCTGTCTCGGGCGCCAGGATGATCACACCAAACAGTGTCCCCACATCGTACATGCTGCGCGCCAGCGCGGGTAAGAGGAAGTGCTGGTTGGCCTGCAGTCCGGCGATCACCAGGCCGGCGACCGAGAACAGCAGGGTGGCAATCAGGTTCAGGCGCATCAGGTTGACCACCAGGGCTTGCTGTTGGGCGTCGAACCCGGGAGCGATCCCCAGCCCGGATCCAACGAGCTGCCGGGAGAAGATCATGATCAGGAGTGAGAGCCCGATGGTGACCAGAAAACCCAGGTTCAGGATACGCGAGAACAGGTCCCACATTTCCTCTCTGCCGCGCTTTTCCAGGTGTTCTGTGAGCACGGGGATGAAAGCCACGGCCAGGGCACCCCCTGAGACCAGGGCAAAGATCAGGTCGGGCAGGTTGTTGGCCGCGTTGAAGACGTCCAGTTCTGCGGAGAGCCCAAACTGGCGCGCGATGATGACATTGCGCAGGAACCCCAGGCCTTTTTCCAGGGCGATAAAGACAGCGATGATGAGAGCAGAACGGGCGACGTGGGACATGCAGGTTTGTGATGATCGGTCAGTAAGTTTTAATCAGCAATCAGGCAGATTTGTTTGTGAATGACTGATCGTTGCATAAGTTACTAAACGTCTCTTGCGTTGTTTGATCGCTGATTGGGTTTAGCCTTCAATGCAAGGATCAGTAGCTAATAAGTAAACCTGGACTCAGATAAACAAGTATAGCACGAATGTGGGCAGCGGCTGATTTAAACATATATTGATGCACCAAATTCCAAAATTCCTTATCGTACTGTTTTCGTTATAATTGATTACTGATGGCTGATTGCTAAGAGCCTGACCATCGATTACCTTCTTGCATAATTGCCTTCTTACTTTCATTATGGTAGAATACAACGCACTCGGGAGGGACTCCCCTCCTGAACGAAGGAGGGATGGCCGAGTGGACTAAGGCGGCTGTCTTGAAAACAGCTGTGGGTTTCAACGCCCACCGGGGGTTCGAATCCCTCTCCCTCCGCCTGTAGATCGCAGATTGGCGAATCCTGAATTATTGGGTGTGAGCGACCTTCAATCTAAATTCACCAATCTAACATCTAAAATCTAATTTCTAATATCTGTTTTCTCCCATAGGGGAGGTGCCAGAGTGGCTGATTGGGGCCGCCTGCTAAGCGGTTGTAGGGGCAAAAACCTCTACCGCGGGTTCGAATCCCGCCCTCCCCGCCTGAGAGAGCGTCCGTTAATTCGGGCGCTTTTCGTGTTTTATTGAACGCATATGGCGTTGTACTACTACAATGGGTTGAGATATTAAGGAAGATTGACATTATTTAGCAAAATTCAATGAGAAACAATTTGACTGCTGGAATACCTGGCTGATGGAAAAATTCGCGGACCAGGGTATTATCTAATGGGGGGACGGGGCATGGATCGTGAAACGGCGCCGGGGACGGCGCCTGGATCATGGGGAGCTGCATTAGTATCGTAAGGGCGGTCGTTGTAGATCAACCTGTATCCAATTTCTTTCCATTTGAAGATACAAACACCGAATTCCCCTGAGATTCAATACACCATGGATTTAATCAGTTTGTTCTGTTACCAGGTCAGGTTGAAGCTGAACAGCTGCCAATCATCATCCACTTTGACCATCTCGAGTTCCACAATCCCTTCGCGCCCATCCTGGTAGATCAGCTTGCCTTCTACCGTGGCGGTTTGGATCCCATCCTCATCGGTCGAGAGGTTGAAGGAAGTATAAGACCACTCGGATGGCTGGGCCTGGTTGTCCTCAACCATCGCTTTTAGATTTTCTGCCGACCCGACCTCCTGCTGCAGCGATGTATGAAAGAGAGCGTAAGCCCCTGCGTAGTCCCCGTCTTTGAGTGCGGTGAGGAATTCGTCACCGCTCGCATAGAACTCCTGGGCGTTTTCCACTACGGAGCATCCAAAAACCGAGAGCGCGAGCGCTAGGACTGCAAAGATGGTTAAGACAAAAAATATTTTCTTTTTGTACATGATCGTCCTCCTTAAACATTGTGAATAATTTGCTGTTCCACGTATGTGGATTAATCTCAACATGCGCCTGTGGATATTCAGATTTCAGGATCCCCTACCGGAGGGTTTGCGGTGTAACTATGGTAGATGTCTTCATAACGTTGGAGGTCTGGTTTTGAGCCAGGCGACACTTCCTGTATAGTGGAATAACTTCCACTATACAGGAGTGTATTATAGAATATGCAGCTACTGCATATTCTGAGTTCATTTCTCCCCTATCTGTTGCTGGATATGATAAATAATGGAGTGCTGTAATTAATTTTAGAGCAGTTTTATGAAGTGGTCAAGAAAGTGGGAGGGAAACCAGCTCTGTATCCAACAGGTTTGGTATGGTGAGATGCGGGGCGAGATCGTTTGGTAGGTAACGGTTTGCGGCGCCGGGGACGGCGCCTGGATCGTAAAGTAATGCCTGGAACGTAAAAGATGTACAGATGCCGGTCGAATGTGTTCTTTGTGTTCAGGTTGGTTTATGTATCAGGGTTAAAGACAATAACCTCGTACGTAAAATCACGCGGGCTGCCGTTTATGAGTACGTTGCTTATTGTGACCGTGTGGCTGGTGTCCGAAGCTGGGGGACGGCTGAAATTTACTTCGGGTTCCCAGACAAGCGTATTTTCACCGTATCCAATAACGATTGTTTGAGGATGCGTCGTGATGCTCACTCCCCCTGACAGCATAGAAACAGAGGCCGAGGAAAAATCTGCCTCATCGTACGAAAACGACCAGCGCGGGAAGACAACCTGGTAGGGTACGTACCCGGGTGGTGGCCAGGCAACGAACTCTTCGCGGGTTTCTGGCCTTGGTCCCCAAATATTGTCATCAAAAACCCACAAGGCGTTGGCCGCCTGATGACCGGACCCGGGAGGGATATCTCCAGTTCCCATAAATTGAGTTTGGGGAAAGAGAACCCAGCGTCTGTGGCCCGCGGCATAATTGCCAATCCCTGGATCTCTGACATAACCAGTAATGGCATCCCATCCAAAATAGCCATAGAAAAGGTTCGAATTTTGAGCCGCTTCGTCGCCCTCTTCAGTGAAACACTCCCATGTTGATGGCGGAGTATGATTTACTTCCCCGTTTACACTCATCATCAATGCGGCTTGCTGTGCTTTGCGGTTGTATACGTCAGAAAACGCTACATTGGCTGGGACCCCTGCCATCGCTCGGAAGTAGTTGATTCGCAAGCGAACCGCTTGCTTAAATTCCGGCGAGGTTGTTCCTGCGTTGCAGTTGTTAAAATTGCCGGTCCAATCTTCATAAGTCCCCGCAGATGCATAATATACGTTGTTGAAAAATCCCGCCGAGGAAATCCGGTCCTGTGTGTCGACTTTTAAGTCCATGAACTCTTTGTTGACCAGGGGCAGGTAGAGACGATTTGTAACGACGTTGTTGACCTCTTCCTGTGATTGAGGTGAGGGAGCGCCAGCGACCGCGTTCGGTGAACTGGCATACGCGTACACTACAGATAATGCCAGGCTCAATACGAGCGTTAAAGTGAAGAGCAAGAATTTATGCTGATTTTTCATCCCAATTTTCCTCCCCATCCAATAAGCTGATGGGCTAGAATGGTAGATTAAGTAGCGCAGAAAATGTCTAACATGTGTGGTTTCTTTCTCGTATAGAGCGCTGTGTATGCTTTACTGCCCTTAAGATGTCCATGGTAAATCTAATCGCCAGATGGAGCACGGGGATGTGTGCCAACTGCCTAGGGTGTTTTTTGGATCACTCCCAGGTAAACAGAAGCGGCCGTGTTTTTTAATCCGGAAACCCATTTCTCGCCCGGCGCTCTCCAGCCGCATGTTTCAAAAATAATCTGCGGTTGGTCCGGAAAAACAAACGGATCGAGGGAAGAGTTGACTTCAGCCGCCAGCCCGAGTGCGTCGGGAAACGGCAGATCGAAGTAGGTGCGCGTGAATTTGGATGGGATACGAGCTGAAGCGCTCAGGGTGAGTCCGCTGATGACGGTGTCGCCCTGGTAAATGATCACCTCTGCCCCAGCCAGGGCCTTTACATTTTTCAGAATGTCTTTCACAGTGTAAGCGGCCTGGTTGTAGCCGGTGCCTTCTAAAGCGTGACGGTAGGCCTGAGCCTCGCCGCCCACACCCGAGTGAATGGTAAGATAGATGGTTTCACCGTTATCTCCGCTTTTGGTCGTGTTGACACAGGCCTGGTGAATCCCGAAGTCACATTTCTGACCGGGGATGAATGAAATCACGATCGGTTTCCCGCCGTTCACCCGTTTATTCGATGGGATGATCTTGATCCGCACCCAGTCCGTGTGGTTGTTGAAATCGATCCCGTAGAAGTTGGCTGAAGTTTCTGCTGACGCATTTGCAGACTGCTCAGGTGAGGGAGGGGGAGGTTGGGTAGGCGTGGGCGAAGGATGGTAGGGTTCAAATGGGGTTGGAGTGGAAGATGGCAGGATGGGAAAGACTCCTTCACTCAGCGCGTCCCCGTAACCCGGCCCACCAGATGGAGGACGTTTCGTTGCCGTGGGGGTGGCTGTGGGTGAGGGCGTCGGAGTTGAAGTGTATGTCGGAGTCGGCGTAGGTGTGTACGTGGGGGTAAAATTGGGTGTTGGTGGTGGAGGCTCGGGATACTCCTTGACTGGTTGCACCCCAGCCCCACACCAATATGTGAGTTCCCCGGTGCGAGTGCACTGAGCTCCGACCGGGGGATTGGGAAGATTGGGGTTCAGGCAGTAACTCTTAATTTCCCAGCCGTCCGGGTGGCACACGATGAAACGCTGCCGGTCTCGCACACGCTCCGGGACCGGACCAACACCGAGGTCCATGCAGATGTACCAGTCATCGATGGGTTTAGCACTGGTTGTAAGGGATTGCAGGCGTGGGATAGCGAAGCTTTCAACTGGCTCTGGGGGAGCTGAGACAACGTTATAGACCAGGAAAATTGCGACGACAAGCGCAATTCCCAATGCCCCGCAAATGAAATATATTCGATATTCTTTAGGCATTGTGTCAGCGCTCTCCTATGATTGCTAACGAAGGAATTCTACAGACAGGCGAATATCTGCGATCTCTTATGTTGCAAGTTCCATACCTATTCTGACTGAAAAGGTCTTGAATGGCCGTTAGGTCAGGCAGCGGGAACGCAAAAACCCGCCGCGCGACGGGTTTTTGCATCCATCTCGATCTTTCTTTGATATTTTGGAGAGCTTTGTATGCTTTTACCAGTTAAATGAAGTCTTCATCCTGGGGGACGACCCTAAGTGGTATTCTTCGATGGCCTGCCTGACCCGTGCAATGCGATCACTGAATGGCGGGTGGGTGGAGAACATAAGCGCCATTGGATCCGTGGGTCCTTCACCCTCCTGCTGCATGCGTTCGAACAGGTCGATGATCTCAAGAGGGTGGTAGGTTGCTCTGGCCATGTAGACCGTGCCATGTTCGTCTGCGTCCAATTCGTTTTCACGCCCCCACCCGTTGATCACAATACTGGCTACTGCGTCTATGGCCAGCTGCGTACTGTTGTTTTGATAAATCGCATCAAGTTCGGGTGAGGCGGCGGTGATGGCGTCCAACGCAGCCTGGGTTGCGGCCAGGTTTTCGATCAGTTGGGCGCCGTGTCTGAGCGCGACGTGTGCGAGTTCGTGGCCGATTACCCCTGCCAACTCGTGGTCTTCTTCAACGAATTCGAGCATACCGCGCGTCACGTAAATGTATCCACCTGGTAGTGCGAAGGCGTTGATATCATCCGAATCGACCACCTTGAATGAATACGGCAGGTTCTGGCGAGGCGTATACGGCAGCAGCGCGTGCCCGATGCGTTCAACACGTTGAACCAGAGCAGGATCGCTGCTGATCGGGTTATCGTTCTCGAATTCAGCCGCCGCTTCGCGCCCGATTTCGATCTCCTCCTCGTCGGTCAGGTGTGGGAGTTTAATACCCAGACTGGGTACGCTCACAGGAACCAGGGTGGGGATCTCCAGGGGAAAATCGGTTGGGATACCGATGGGCAGGTCAGAGGGGAGCACATCCGGCAGCGCGGTTTCGATTGCCCCAGGCAGGGATGTGATGTCCAGTGTGCCAATGACGGTTTGGATGGGTGAAATGATCTCTTCAACATCGTCAAAGGGATTAATTTTATCCCAGATGAAATACGCTGCCGCTGAAATAATGATCAAACCGGCGATGGCTGCCAGGATGATCCACAGGACAGGCTGTTTTAATATTGGTGTGGATTGAGCTGCCCGAGGAGGGCTGAACAGATCCTGACCGCAGTTCATACAACGTTTTGCACCACTGCGGTTGTGCTGCCCGCAGTGAGGGCATACGATGGGCATAACCTGAGGTGATGGCTCGATAGGTTCGGGGACCGGCGCTTCCGCCGCTGCAACAGTGGGTTGAACAGGTGGGGGCGCCAGAGACCCTCCGCAGCTGGCGCAGAACCTGGCCTCCGGTCGGTTCTGATGTTGGCAATTCGGGCATACCTGATCATCCATTTTTATTTATTCCTTGGTTTGAAAACTGGCACCCTCAAGCATTGTAGAACCTTTACTGTGCCATCGGTCATTGGTTCTCCTATGGGCAGTTGGTTATGGTTATGTCGCTGTACGCAGGGCTGCGTGTCTTCTCGTTGCTTCCGCCTCTAGCCTGCAGGATGAACTGGTAGATAAACCAGGCTTCTTGATATGGCAGTGGACCGGTCATCGTATTGGCATTGAAGGTGAAGGTCCAGGTGTTCTCTCCCCGGACTTTCTGCATAATTTGACCGGAGTTCCAACCGATTGAGTTGCCGGTGGTTTTATCCTGGACGTTCCAGAAGATGAACATGATATGGTCGGTGATCGGGCCTTCGGCCGAGATGGTGAAATTTACTTCGTTGGGTCCACAGCTGGTCCCGCCCTGGTATATATGTTGCGTATTCTTCTTGGGGTCAGACAGCGTGATCACCGACGATGTGGGTGTGATGCCTTCGGTAGCGGTCGCCCTGGGGGTTCTGGTCGCTGTCTTCGTCACCGCGGCTGCTTTTTGCGTGATTGTGGGAGACTTCGTTTTTGTAGGAGTCGGGGTCTTTGTGGGGCGCGGTGTGTTTGTGCGCGTTGCAGTGGCTGTGTTTGTGTATGTCGGTAATAATGTAGGTGTATCTGTCGCCGTTGGAGCCGGCGTCTCGGATGCGAAAAGTGCTGCTATCGCCGGTATTGAGGAGCCGCCTGTTACAGCCGGGACAATAACGAAGGCTGCGGCGGCTGCTAGGATCAGAAGTAAAACGACTATCCCGACTGCCCGCCAGGCTGTACGCTTTTTGGCCGGTTGTGCAGCACCGATTGCTGGTCCGGATGCGACTGCGGATGCCGGGTCGGAAGCACGCGCTGTCGCCGCGAATGCAGGAGCCACTACAGCCGTGGCTGCGACCTGCACCTCCTGGGGCGACTGCAGAGCCGCATTGAACTCCCCCATGGTCTGGTAGCGCCTGGAGGGAGCCACCTCCATTGCAGTCAAGATGGTATTTTCTGAAGCGGGTGAGATTTGTGGGTTGATCGTGCGTGGTGCGATAAGCGGTGTTTCATTGATGTTGACGCTTTCCACCGGAACACTGGCGGTCAGCAGGGTGTAAAGTGTGGCTCCCAGAGCATAAACATCGCTGCGTTCGTCGGTCTTCCCGTGCCCGTACTGCTCGACAGGCGAATAACCTGGGGTCACGGCTCTGGCGCCTATCGTGGTTTGGCGGGACGGGTCGAAGATCTTGGCGATGCCGAAATCTACCAGGAATGCCTTTCCGTCAGGACTGATGATGATGTTCTTTGGTTTTATGTCCCGGTGGATGATTGGTGGTTTCTGTGAATGCAGGTACATCAAAGCATCGGACACCTGTTCTGCCCATACGAGCGCCTGGGCCTCTTGCAATGGACCGCCGGCCTCGTCGAGTTTATCCTGCAGATCCAGCCCGTCTATGTAATCCATCACCAGGTATTGACCCTGCCCGGGGAGGAAAAAGTAATCGGTTACACGCGGCAGGTTGCTGTGGGTGAGGTTGGACAGCATGCGCGCCTCACGTTGAAACTGCTCCTGTGATTCTGTTGCAGATTCCAGGTTCTCTTTAATGGCGCAAGGGCGCTGCAGATTCAGGTCCCACGCGCGATACACAGCGCCGAAGCCGCCCTGACCTAGCAGCTTGACGACGCGGTAGCGGTCGTGCAGGACCTCTCCCTGGCTGACTGGCATAGAGTTACCTCCAATAAGAGTATTGCGCTCGGATCATTAAGCACATATTATATCTGACACTGGATATTTTTTGGCCCCCAGTTGGATGAATCCCGCTTGCCCTATCAGCATTACTGATCCTTGTATTGAAGGCTAAACCCAATCAGTGATCAAACAACGCCAGAGACGTTTAGCAACTTATTCAACGATCAGTAGTAGTGACCTCCGGCCCTTCGGGCAGCCTTTTTCCCGTTCTGAGGATGCCATTTTTAAAAGCCAGCGGGGAAGCGGAATGATTTTTTACCTTCCGATGGCGATGCAGTACACCCAACGGCTTATGGTGTTGTTGAATCGTTCGACGCACCTTAAGGCTGCCAGGCAGGAGCAGCATCTTTCGCAGGATCAGTGGTCAATTGGGTCCAGTTCGAACTATCCAGGTCCATCACCCATATATCTTCATTCCCCGCGAGGTTGGATTGGAAGGCGATCCTCTGCCCGTCACTTGAGAAGGCTGGATTGGTATTCCAGTCGTAATCACCCAGCACGTGTTCGTTGGAACCATCCGCGTTCATGAGGTGAACATCACCCAAATCCTGGCAGTAGGTTGTGAAGACGATTAGCCCTCCGTCTGGTGAATAAGATGAGATACAGCCGTTCGCCAGTGCAGCTTGTCCTGAGCCGTTGGCGTTCATCACAAAGATTTGATATTTGCCAGAGCGATTGGATGAAAACGTAATTTTACTTCCGTCTGGAGACCATGTTGGGAACCAGTTGTAAGTTTGAGTCGTGTCGGTCAGTTGTTTCCTGTTGGAACCATCCACGCCCATGACGTAAATCTCGCGATTACCGTCACAATCCGAGTAGAAAGCAAACATTTGCCCGTCTGGTGACCAGGAAGGTGCGTAATCGTTGCAATCGTTGAATGTTATCTGGCGGATATCCCTGGTCGCCACATTGACGACAAAGATTTCCCAACCATCATTGGTGTTAGATTGGTAGGCGATGTAGTCGCCGTCAGGTGACCAGGAAGGAACTCTATCATCCACGGGACTGGTCGTCAATCGTGTCACTCCGCTTCCGTCGTTGTTCATCATGAAAATATCGTTGTTGCCCGTCCTGTTCGATTGGAATGCGATCAATCCGCCGCTGCCTGATGGCGTTGGTGTCGGTGATTCGGTCGGTAAATCAGTCGGTGGAGGAACGGGTGTAGATGTATCTATCGGAGCGGTAGTGCTCACCGGTGTCGTTTCGACTGGAGGTGGTAGAGTAAAGCTTGGTGACGGTGGAGGGAGTGTAGTAATTATTTCAATTGTCGAGGTTGGGGTGCTGGTGCTGGGATTAAAAAAAGCTGCAATCTCCGGACGTGCCTGATTAATCAGCACGATAGCAGCGAAACAGCAAACGATGACCAGGAAGATGATTCCGGCAGTTCCCCATGCAGGAATCTTCGCCCGGTCCGCTTTTTGGATGCTTGTCCCTTCGTCGTACCGGTCGGTTGCCACATGCCCCGGTAAAACGTAATCTCTTCCGCCCTGCAATCCAGCATGGAACCCTTTCACGCTCTGGTATCGATAATCAGGGTAAAGCGCCATTGCTTTCATGACTGCTCGATCGATGTGTGCCGGGATGGAAGGATTCAAAGCGATTGGATTGAGTGTGGGGGTGCTCGTGTTGCGTATTACGCTCTCTGGTGGGACCATTCGGGTCAAGGATGTGTAGAGGGTTGCACCAAGGGCATACACATCACTGCGCTCGTCAGTCTTGCCCTGCCCGTATTGCTCTATGGGCGAGTATCCTGGAGTAACCGCCTTAGCGCCGATGGTGGTTTCACGGCTCGGGTCGAAGAGTTTTGCGATACCGAAATCGACCAGAAATGCTTTTCCATCTGGCCTGATGATAATGTTCTTTGGCTTAATATCCCGGTGAATAATGGCTGGATTCTGGGAATGCAGGTAAGTCAGCGCCTCGTTTACCTGTTCAATCCAGGGCAGCACCTGTGTAACCGGTAACGGGTCCACGACCTGGTCGATCTTCTCCTGCAAGTTCTGACCTTCGATATAATCCATTACCAGGTACTGACCCTGCCTGGTAATGAAGAAGTAATCTGTCACGCGCGGCAGGTTAGGATGGGAGAGACCGGCAAGCATTCGGGCTTCACGCTCGAACTGCTCCTGCGATTTGGTACCGATTTCCAGGTTTTCCTTGACGGCGCAAGGTATGTTTAGGGAAGTGTCCCAGGCGCGGTAAACAGCGCCAAATCCGCCCTGACCGAGCAGCTTGACGATACGATAGCGGTTCTCAATTACGGTACCAGGTAATAGAAGATTTTCCTTGGGCATTATCTTACGCAGCGGAATGATGAGCAAAAGAAATCATGCATCGACACTCGCGTTTAGGGAATCGGAACCAACCAGTAATGTTCTCTGTCTCCTTCGGATGTCCAGCCCACCAGGCTTGAATCTGCAGCCTGTACGCGCCACCAGACCATATTATCGTTACAGTCTGGTCCTTTCAGGATTTCCACTTCTTCTCCTGGTTGGATTTTCCCCAAGAGTTGGGCGTTGAGAGACGGGTTCTTGCGAACGTTGTTCGCCAGTGGTGGAGAGAAGCTGACGTAGGCGCGATCTCCTACGTGCAGCCGCGACGGGTAAAGTCCTGCACATGGGTACCAGGTCGCTACCGGGGGAACGGTGGGGACAGGTGAAGGGGTGGGGGTTGGCGTGGGTGTTTTAGTTGGCAGCGCGGTTGAGGTGAATGTGGGCGTGGCTGTGGTCGTATCTACCTTCGTGGTGGGCGTACTGGTCCAATGGGGGGTATCGAAAGTCGTTTCAGGCGTATCACTGGGGATCAAGGCCAGTTCTGTTTGAGTCCTGAATAAAAAAAGCGCAAGTTGGGTATCGGTAGCCTGGCTTGACGTGGGCAGATAGGTGAGCAGTCCATACCCCATCGCGATGCTGAATATACAGATCAAGACCAGGGCGACCGCTATTGGCAGCAACCAGGAAGGACGCTTCTTTGGTTGCGGTTGAATTGCAGGTGCGCCAACCACGCCGGGTTGGTCTGCTGGCGGAGAAGGAGACACCTGTGTTGGCAGTATCGGAGCAACCCGTGGGCTCGCTTGTGATCCGTGCAAGGCAGTTTTGAACTCGACTGCAGTGGGGTAGCGCAGGTCGGGCGAAATCTGCATTGCTTGCAGGATGGCAGCTTCTATAGGTGGGGAGATTAGCGGGTTGAAGTAATGCGGGGAAGGCAGAGGCTGCCCCGTCTGGCGCTGGAGGCTTTCGACAGGGGTGTGACCAGTTATGGCTGCGTAAAGGGTCGCGCCCAGAGCGTAAATATCAGTGCGGGCGTCTGTTTGCCCTTTCCCGTACTGCTCCGGGGGGGAGTAGCCGGGTGTTACCGCTTGCGCCCCGATGGTCGTTTTCTGTCCGGGGTAGTAGATCTTTGCGATCCCGAAGTCGACCAGCTTTACCACACCTTGTGGCGTTATCTTGATATTGGCTGGTTTTATGTCGCGGTGGATGATGGGAGGCGTTTGTGAATGTAGATAGCTTATTGCATCGTTTACCTGCTCTATCCAGGGTACGACTTGAGCTTCTGGTAATGGACCTCCAGCCTGATTGATCTTCTCCTGCAGGTCTTCGCCTTCCACATAATCCATTACCAGATACTGCCCCTGCCTGGGAAGGATAAAGTAATCAGTCACACGCGCCAGGTTGGGATGCCTGAGATTGGCGAGCATGGTGGCTTCTCGTGCGAACTGTTTTTGCGCTTCCGGAGATGATTCGAGGTTGAACTTTAACGCGCAGGGACGCCTGAGATTGAGGTCCCAGGCGCGGTAGATGGCACCAAAACCTCCTTGGGCGATTTGCTCGACGACCCGGTAGCGATCTTGTATTACTTCTCCGGTGTCCAGGGGCATGCTTAATTTCCTGACGCAGCTATTTAAATGAAACCATGCATCCAGTGTCGTGTTGGAAATTTCCGATACGAGTCACTGCATGGTACCGAAGAGAATTTTTATTTCTGATACTGAGTAGCCCCGGTGCGAGCCTTGCTCGACTCACAGAGGTTTATGGGCACTTTTTTAATAGGATGTACCACTGACCATTAAGTGGGTGTACGAATTGCTCGGTTTCTCCGCAGATCGTCCACTTGATTTGGTAGCGACCAGCCCACACGTAAAAGTACCACAATCCGGGCGGGTATTTAAATTGGTATGAACTGGGATTTTTCCCCACGCACGGTCCTCCGACGCAGGTTAAGGAAATTGAAAAGTTTTCCCCTGAGTTGTTTTCCACCCGCACGCGTTCTTGACCTTTGATTGGTGCCGTAGTGTGAGTCGGTCCGAGAACAGCTTTTGTTTTGGTTGGCGTTAGTGTTGCAGTCGCTTCGGGTGTGCCAGTCACATCAGGTGTATTCGTAGGGGTCTCGGTTGGTGGGACCGGCGTATCCGAGGGGATTGGCGTATCGGTAGGTATGGCGTCTTCTGTAGCCTGCCGGTCCTGTTCTGCCCTTGTCGCTTCGATACTCATGGATGTTTGGGTTGCTTGGATATCCATCGCTGATTGGGAAGCCTGCAGACTCATGGCAGTCTGAGTGGTGGAAAGGGCAGCGTTTTCACCAAGTCCACCGCAGGAAGACAGTATTACACTGAAAACGACCAGCAGAAAGATCATGGGGTAGGCAATCTTTTTGTTCATGTGCTCTTCTCCTTAAAAATATACATTTGGACCCTCACCCGATAGGTAATTGGGTCTCTACTCAATTTGCATGGTTTTGCTAGCGACTGGATAAAAATGTTCTGATGCATCTAGAATCTGGTTGATTTTGTTGATGATCAATATGGTTAATCCAACGGCAATGCCATTGATCAGGTAGGAAACCATGAACATAAAACTTACCGTCCTTAACTGATACAAAGTCAGGTTGCCACTCGAGAATATCAGCGTACTAACAACAAACAGTACAGAGATCAACGACAGAGTCCACCAGATGGCGATTGTACGTGTGCTGGATGATGGTTGTTGTGCATCTCCCGGCAGCGGACTCGCACCGCTTGCTCTCCAGATCTCTTTAACCACCTGGTAAGGGTGGACCAGGTTGAGGAAGGGCACGAGGAACCCCAGTGTTGCCCATGCGGGTGTGTATTTAAATTCTCGAACGACGGACGTTAAATATTTAGTGGTGCTGTAGATCCAGGCCAGGAAAAAGACAGACACGAGCACCCAGGTGACGAGTTGAACCAGGATTATTGTTTGATGCCAGCGATCGTAATTCAGAATATCAGCAACGGCTACTTCCTCTCCCTGGATAATGCGTGAGACGGTGCTGAACTGGATGAAACCGGTGATGATCGCCAGCAGGTCTACCAGGAGCAGTACGCCAAGAACGGCGAGAGTCGCTTTGGGCAGCCATTGAACCCGGGCAGGTTGGGTGAACTCAATTTTTAGCGCGGCCTGTAGTGCTGGTATGGTTTGATAGCGTCCCTCAGGTTGTAGCGCCATCGCGGTGAGCACCGCATCTTCCACGGCGGTGCTTAGTTGTACGTTCACGGACCTGGGTTTCGGCAGAGGAGAGCCTGAAGCAATATTGATGCTTTCTGGGGGTTCTTGACCGGTTAACAATGCGTACAATGTTGCGCCGATGGCATAGATATCCGTGCGGGCGTCCGTGCGACCCCAGCCATACTGCTCGATGGGTGCGTAGCCCGGTGTGACAGCTCGTGCACCGGTGACGGTCACTTTATCGGGGGCGTATGTTTTGGCGATGCCGAAGTCTACGAGTACGGCTTTCCCTTCCGGTGTGATGCGAATATTAGCGGGTTTGATATCGCGGTGGATAATTGGTGGGTTCTGGCTGTGGATGTACGTCAGGGCTTCACATACCTGGTTGATCCACGTGATCACCTTTTCTTCGGGAAGAGGCCCGTATTTGTCCAGCATACCCTGCAGGTCTTCCCCATCCACATAATCCATCACCAGGAATTGGCCTTCATCCTCCACGGAGAAGTAATCGGTAACACGCGCCAGGTGTGGGTGATGGAGGTCGGCAAGGATGCGGGCCTCGGTTTCAAATTGCTCTTGCCCTTCTTGTGTTTTTTCCAGGTTCTGCTTAATCGCACAGGGCCGCTTCA
>JGI24024J18818_10000372_pt1 | contig 16463 bp, 26 predicted proteins | sample Cruoilmetagenom2_FD_18818 | JGI IMG/M metagenome (IMG submission 18818) | reverse complement strand
TCAACAGCAGGAGTAGAAAGTGAAGGGGTAACAACAGAAGTAACAACACCAGAAGCACCCGCCCCAGAAATAGTAGGTGGTGGATATGAGAAAGACCCTTTAACAGGTGACTTTACTTATTATTGGACTGAACCAATAGAGGGTGAAGTTAAAGTTTTAGTAGGTGGTACAGAATATCGAAAAGTAGCAGCTTCAACTAAACAAATTGTGATCCCTGCTTCTGAAATGAAATATACCGCTTTCGGTGATCCTAACGTAACTTTAATTCCGATTGATTCAGATGGTGACGAGGGCGCACCCATTAAACCGCCTTTGAATGGTGAAGGAAGCGCAGACAGTATAGGGAATGTAGATATCCCTTTTTCAGCTTCCGAGTTATTAAAATCGGGAATGGGTTTATTTATTATCATAGCGCCTTTTGTTCTTCTTGCTTTGTCTTTCCTTCTTGTCCCAAAATTACGTTTCTTAATAGTACAAGCCTTTACAAAAAAGGAACATAGAGAAGAAAGAAAGAGACGTTTTGAGAGTGAAACAAGAGAAAGAAAAGAAAGACAGCAACGTGAGAGAACAGAAAGAGAGCAAAGAGCGCAGCGTGAACGAGCAGAACGCAAAGAAAGGTTGCATTTTAAAGAAAAAACAATAGGTTCAAAAGGATCAAGAGAAAGTGTAATTGTTAAAGCAGAAAGAGCGCCTAAAGAACGCAAAGAACGTGCAGAAAGACAAAGTCGCAGCACCAGGGGAAAAACAGAACGTGCTTCAAGAGAAAGAACGCCTAGAACGGAACGAGGTTTTAGGTAATGGATACAAACCTTGTTCAATCAATGGTGGATATTGTTTTTAAGGGGCATTTATTATATTTATCGCCCCTTATATTTCTGGTGATGGTTGTTGTCTTTGCTGACAAACTGATCGAGCTAATAGTCAACTCTATTAGCTTGAAATCAGAGAGAAGGCGTTCTTATTGATAGCAGATTTATTTATTAAGTTATTCGGCTTTCTAAGTGGACTTTTTACAGGTGGTTTAAATTTTCTAGGTGATTTATTCGGTGATTTATTCGGCTTGATTTGGGAAGGCATTAAGTGGATCGGTAATTTATTAAAAATGCTATTCCAGGGGCTAGTTGATATATTAATAGGCTTTTTTAAAGTCATATATCAACTCATAGAAGGGCTGCTCTACTTGATCTATATGATTGGGGTTTTAGCGGTCAAACTCTTTCTAGTGATCTTTGAAGCTGCAAAGGTTCTTTGGTCTTTGATTGAGGGATTTGCTAGAACTTTAGGCAGCCTAAACTATACACCCAGGGCAGGGAGTGGGAACGGTTATTCCGAAATGATCGGTAAACTCATGACAAATTTAAACGTGCTACAAATTGACGTAATAGCCTATATCCTTCTTTTTAGTTTGTGGTTCATTACAGCTATTTCAGCTATGAAATTAATATCTAGTATTCGAGTAGGTGGCGATTAAATGGACGTAATCGGAGTAATTAAAGGCTTTATAGACAAGATATTTAAACCGCCTATAACCTTCTTAGAGTTAGGAATTGAGAAGCTGCAAGGCGTTCAAATGGTAACAGCCCAGGGCTTAGATATAGGGCAATATTTTTCTGTATTCGGAGATTTACCGACAGCGTGGCAGTTGGTGATCTCCTCAATTTTACTTTCTACCGTGCTATTAGGAACACTTTTAATATTTAGATCAATTATGAGAATTTACTACGCTACTAAAGAAGGCTTGAAATGGTGGTAATTACAAGGGGGTTAAGGAATGGCAGAAGCATTTTTTTACATGTTAGTTGTCGGAATGGGCGCAACTAGTGGCGCTGCAATAGTGGGGATCATTACCTGGAGATTAGTGTTAAAGATTCAAAACAGAGAAGGCAGAAAGACAAAGAGAAAAGGGGCGGCTTTTTAAATGGGTTTATTACGAAAAAAAGAAGAAGATTACACATATGAAACGACTGATCTATTAATAACTTTTGATGATGAAAAAAGAACATCTGATATAAACCGTGTGACAGTCATTCAAGATGGGGCGGTTATCGTGGCAGGACATTATAAAGTACCTTTGCTTGATTGCGAGATAACAACAGGTAAAGAAGGGCGTAACTTCTTCTATAGAGCGCCTAGTCGTTCGATTATGGAAACTGAACGATTAGCACAGCTGGAACTCAATGAGGTTCTAACGCAAATTACAGCGTATAAGCCGCCTATTCCACCTACTAGCATGGATTGGACTAAAGGTCTGTTATTTGGTCTGTTGTTTGTTGCTTTAATCGTAATGGCATTTTAAGAGGGGAGAGAACAAGTTATGCAACCAACACAAGTACCAGGGAATGGAGAACGATTACAAAGCGTTATTTCTGATGATCTATTCCCCCAGGTTCAACATATTTCAGATGTTAAACAAGTATTAGAAGAAATGCAGAGGAACGCCCAGAACTTACGAGAACAACAGTTAAAGGGTTTGATCTTGCTGCAATCTTTAGGACAAAACGAATATCTACACGGAAATAAAAACCCTTATGCCAAACTTTATGATTATGTGAAAAAAGAGGGCAAAGTTGCAGTTGCTTCCCCAGATTATTATTTAGATGTAATCGAAGCTTTAATACCAAAACCGCCTAAACCTATTGTTTTAGCAGAAAAAGGAGTTAAAAAGTAATGGCACATCATTTCTTTATACAGGGGGCTTTAGGTTCGGGGAAAACGTTTCTTATGTCACTTTTAGCGCACCATTGGAAAGAAAGAACGGAAGCCAGGGGCGGTAAAGTTGCCCTTTTCTCTAACTATGAGTTAAAAGATTCCGAGCCTATGGATAGTTTTGAAGATTGGTACAAGGTAGCAGAAGCCCAGGGATCAATAGTTTGTTTTGACGAAGCACAAATGGCCTTCAGTAATCGTAAGTGGAGTAAATTTGGTTCTACAGTAGCAACTGAAGTATTAATGTTCACAAGGAAAATGCAAGCCGTCATGATCTATTGCAGCCCTTCCATAAAGAACGTTGATAGCAGGATAAGGGATATTGTAGAAGTATTAATCACAGTTACAAAAGTAGGCGATAAAGGCTTTTCAATGCACTTTAGAGATTATCAAACAGGGGAATTCATGCACAAGCAGTTTATTCCTATGTTTAAAGCTAAAAAGATTTTTAAAATGGAACTTTACGATTCATTTAATATGGTTCAATCGTTTCCTTTACCTGGAACAGAAAAACAAGCAGCAGTATTCTTTCAGACTTTAGAAGAAATTCACGATAAAGCAAGAGGAAAAAGAAGGGTGATTATATGACAGTAGAAGAATTTACGCTGCTTCCTAAAGGTTACAAAGATAAAGACCCCAGGGCGCTTTTATATCTATATCCTACTTCTTTGAATATCGTTGCATATGCGAAGAAATTACAGGTCTTTTCTTTTTATCAGACGTTAGAAGTAGCGGAAGATTTAGCGAAGCGCCAGGGCTTTATATTGCTTCCTTATAGTTGTATTCATTGGGAAAGAGCGAAGCAATTCGGGGCGGATCGCAAAATTAAAATAGGGCGTAAATCATTCTTTCTCATGAAACTAAATGAACTAACCAAAAAAGAAAAAGAGAAACTAACAACAAAGTTAGAAGAAATTCAGCAACAAGCAATTTAATAGACGAACGATTAATACCAGGAGATCTTAAAATGGTTCGTGTTTTATCTATTTTTATTCCTGGATCAGATCCCAGCAGCTTCACCATATTAGATCAAAAGACGAACAATACAAAAAAAGGGGCGTTTTATTTGGATACAAAAGATATGTCAAAATTACTTACTCAATCTGTAGAAGCTAACTCATATTCTGAAAACCTAAAGTTATTGATTCAACAGACATTTAGACTAAATAAGATTAATCGTTATGACTATGAAAAAATGATTAATATTTTATCTTGTCAGATGTTGCATACACAAGATATTAAAAGCAGCTTAGAGCGCTTTATTATTCGAGAAACAAATAAAAACATGCGCATAGATTTGAGGGCTTAATATGATTATCAGACTTGAACAAAAAGAAATGGGCGCTTTGCTGCTTCATATGTCAATAATGAGAAAGAACGTAAGAAAGGGCTTTAAATCTAATTACAAGGGCGATTCTAAAAAAGTTTTAAAGTCTTATGACGAAGTAAAAGAAACCTTAACACAGGCTTTAGAAAGTAATGGTACTTCATGGAGTGATCTTCATTTCAATATTAAAGAAGTTGAAATGCTGCACTCATTTTTATCTTTTTATACAAAAGAAATAGATCGTACTTTCCTGGATAAGAAACTAAGTGTAGAAGATCAACAGCAAATTGATTCCCTGCATGAAGTGAAAATAAAAGTTGATGAAATGATCCTTTCTTATGCGTAAAATTGATGATCTTATTTATGTTGCTATTCCTTTATTGTTCATTTTAGGAATTATTGCTTTCCTAATATTTGATACAAAAAGTGTACAAGCAGCAGGAGAAGCGATTTTAGAAAAGCAAATTGTAGATAGTGAATTAATGATTTTAGAAACAGAAATAGCAGAAGTAGTAAACAATATTAAAGCCCTTCCAGAAGAAGAAAGAACGTCTTTAATCAATGAACGGATAAAGCTAGAAATGGAAAAGACTAAATTAAAATCATATTCAGAAGCATACAGCTTTTTACTAGCTTTTGAAGAACAACCGACAGTAGCAGCTTCACACTTTACACCTGGAACACTAGAAGCAGGGGAAACAGTACCAGGCGAATACATTCCCATTTATAAAGCAGCAGGAGAAAAATACAACGTTGATTGGTCTATTCTTGGGGCAATTCACAAAATAGAAACAGACTTTTCAAGGATCAATACAATGGTTTCTAGTGTTGGGGCTTTAGGTCATATGCAATTTATGCCCCCTACATGGGCGCATTATGGAGTAGATGGAAATAATGATCTTAGAATTGATATTTGGAGTTTAGAAGATTCTATATTTTCAGCAGCTAATTATTTAAATGCTAGTGGTTATTCTAAAGATATTCGTAAAGCAATCTGGCATTATAATCATGCTGAATGGTATGTGAATGATGTAATAGAAACAGCAGCACGATTTAAGGCAACAAATGAATAGAAAACGTGTTGTATATGGCGATTCTAAGCGTTTTAACTTTTGTTTTGTGTAGCATTGCCCGTTAAAACGCAATGAAATGAGGGTTTACTATCAAACTTTTTAAGAAGCTAACCAGGAAATATAAAAAAGCTGAAAGATTCTATACTAGATCAGCAAAACTTAAATTTCGTTTATTAGTTGTTGGTGGTCTTATTGCTACATGGCAGCTAGTGAAAGAATTATTTTAATAAGGAGTGTTATCGTGAATGTTTCATACTTAGAATGGAATGATCAAATAGTTAGACAAATGATGATTGATTTAAGGGATAAAAAAATTGATATTCATGAATTTAGAGTGCTTAGTAGATCAGTAAATTCTATTCTTTCCACGCTTCATTGTATTGTTAAAAGCAACGAACAAGATTAACAAAAACGAACGTTTATGATAAGAAAATAGAACACCTAAAAACCATCTAATACTAGGTGGTTTTTTATTAACAAAACTATTTACATAATCAAATTAAAGTTATATAATCATTTTAACGTTATTGTTAATAGTTGGTAACGCACAATAGAACAATATTAGGGGGAATGGAAAAATGAAAAAGTTACCTGTAGCAGATCATTTAAATGAAAATGAATACGAATTACTTATTAAGGTTTATGCAGATCATAACCGCAGTATGGGACTAGAAAAAAGAAAAAATTACACTCTTTCAGACATTGCAAAAGTCGAAAGAAATACAGAAGAAAAATGTTTAAATGTTTATTATAAAAATGGGGATTGGTGGCACTATTCAACAAATGGAACATGGTATTAATTATGTTTAAATTTATATGGTTTTTGTCCATGATTTATTTAATTTATTACATGAGTACAACTATGTATGATAATTCAAATCAAATATTAAAAGCGTTAAATACGTCAATAACTTTCAACCCTATTTTAACAACAATTATATTGTCTTTAGTAGCAATTAATTGTTTATATGTAATAGTACGGATCGTTTTTAATAAGGGGGAGTTTTAATAAAATGATTGTAGGCTATGCCCGAGTATCTACCCAGGAACAAAACTTGCAAATGCAACTTGATGAGCTAACAAAATTCGGTTGCGTTGAAATCTTTGAAGAAAAAATGAGTGGAACAAAAAAAGAACGCCCTGCTCTTGATGAAATGCTTAAAATGTTGCGTGAAGGTGACAGGGTTGTAATTTATAAGTTAGATCGAATCAGTAGAAGCACAAAACACTTAATAGAACTTGTAGAACACTTTGAAAAGAACGGTATAGAGTTTGTTTCAGTCAAAGATAATATAGATACATCAACATCTATGGGTCGTTTTTTCTTTCGTATGATGGCAAGTATAGCAGAATTAGAACGTGATATGACGAGCGAACGAACAAAAAGCGGATTAGCGGCAGCAAGAGCAAGAGGAAGAAAAGGCGGCAGACCTTCTACTGATCCTAAAAAAATAAAAACAGCGCTTAAAATGTACGATTCAAAACAGTACAGCATATCGGAAATATGTAAAACGGTTGGAATATCAGCCCCAACAATATATAGACACATAGAAAAAAGAGCCGAACAATGAAAAAACATTGTGGGCTCTTTATTTTTTGAAAAAGTTTTTAATCCGTTCTATCGGTCTTTTTTTTTTCGCTTCTTCTTCTTCTGTTTTACTTTCAGAAGAACGGGTTTCAATTAATAGTTTCTCTTCTCTTTCTTGCAGTAATTGGTTTATTACTTGTTTTTGTTCTTTTATTAATTCTTCACTAGCGGCAAGGTGCTTCATGAGTCTTTTGTTGTTCTCTTCCTGGTTTAATGAAAGCTCAACTAATAATTTTATATTATCATTAAACTCTTCAAAAGAACGGTTAGATTCTTGTATAACGGGTACCGTTCTCTCAACCCCTTCCCTTTCACCATATTTCTCTACAACTAACTTTGCAGCTTGATCTATTGTATAACGCTTCACCTTAGTTAAGTCTTTAAAATAAGTAGTGGCGTTTAGATCGTGCTGCGTGAAGGCTCTGGAATCTTTTGTTCCTCTAATGAAAGTATATCCGTTCTTTTCAAGAGCTAAACACCATTTCCTTAAAGTGCTTTCTCCTATACCCAAAATCTTAGAAACCTCATGATTCCAATAGGCTTTTTGCTCACTTGACAATATAAATACACCACCAATTAAATTTTTACCCGTTCACTACATGAACGTTAGCTATTGCATTGATGGTCAACCTTGAATAAAATAAAGGTGTCGAGTCTTTATTTGTAGAAGTTTGACCTTTTTTGCGGCTACCTTACAGAAACCAGGGATAAGTTAAATTTAACATATCGTTCTAAAGCCTGTAAGGTAGTTGTTTTATTATTTCAAACATAGAGACATTCAACTTATCTATCCCAGGTAATTGATGAGACAAAAGATTCATGTTATAAATAAGAACAGGCGTTCGCATAAAAGGGGGCAGAAAATGTTTATATCAAGAGTGAAGGCGAAAGGGCATTTCTATTTCTACGCATATATCTATGACAAATCAAGCGATCACGGAATGAGAAGAGTGTACGCATTAGGAAAAAAAGACAAGGCACTTCATGAGATTTCTTGTTGGAGAAATCATTCTCGTATTCCTAGCAATCTAATTGATTTAGGTCTTAAAGTTGAAAATCTCGATAAATGGCGTGAGAAAATAGAGGCGGTTTGAAATAATGAGAAAATTTTTCTTGAATGTTGTAACTACAAAAGTTACAATAAAAATAGAAAAAGACCCCAGCGCCAACTTGAGTCTTTTTCAAAGATAAAACTATTCACTTAGTGGGGTACCCACTTCTCTTAGGGAACTATAGTCTATACACTTGCATGTATACATTATAGTCAACGCCCCTTCTAAGTGCAACGGTTTAAAAACCCTTAGGAGGAAAAAAATATGAGTTTTATCAGAACACAAAAGCGAGAAAACCCATTTGTACAAGTGGACAAGCATGTATTAGAAAATGAAAGTCTATCGTTTGCAGCGAAAGGCTTAATGGCTTACATATTATCAAAGCCTGATAGTTGGACAATACGCACCACCGACCTAATTAAACGATCAAAAGATGGTAAAACTAAAATTCAGACAGCTTTATTAGAATTAATGGCGAATGGTTATCTAAATTGGTACCAAACTAGAGAAGCAGATGGAACAATGGGCGAATGGGTTTATGATGTTTATGAGCGCCCAGAATTCAATCCAGAAGCTGAAAAGTGGATTAAGGACGGTTTAGAAAGATTAAATAAGCGTTCTAAGAAAAATAGCGAACGCAATAAAGAACGAGTGAAGAAGTTAAATGAGGAATTAATTATACCGAAAGCTGATAATCAGTCTACGGTGCCGAAAGCTGATTATCCGACTTCGGATTATCCGACTTCGGATAATCAGCCCTATAGTAATAATGAACTTGAACTTAATATTTATTCTATTAATAAAGAAGAAGAAGAAGAAGAAGAAGAAGAAGATAATCATAGAATGGTAGTTTCAGTTTTCAAAGAGAATTTTGAAGTATGTAATGCAAAAATAGAAAAAGATTTAAGACAATGGCTTAATGTTCTTCCAATAGAAATAATCATTAATGAAATAGAACATGCAGCTAAGAATGGTGCTAAATCATTTCCTTATGTAGAAAAAGCATTATTGCAAGATTTATCTTTACAGATTGAATCTATTGAACAACTAGAAAATAAAAGAAAAAATCATACTAGTAAAAAAAGGGTAGTATCAACATCTAATAGACTTAAAAAAGACGAGAAGGCACTTGAATGGATTGCAAAACAAAAAGAGCAACGGAAGTCTAATCAAACGCCAAAAGACGAAATAACACCCGAATTTGAAGCGCAGCGACAGGCTTTATTATTACGTTTGGGCGTGGCTGCAAATTAAACTAAAACGAGAGGGGTATTTCTTTTGTCAAAAAGGGGTTTTGTAACAGCAGTAAAGGCTCGAGGGAAATACTTTTTCTACGTTCGTATATCCTTTCGCAATGAAGAAAAGCAACCAAGACATAAGAATGTGATGGGTTTAGGGCAGAAAGAAAACGCCCTATCCTTATTATCTTCCTGGATAGAAGATGTATCTAATGTTCCTGATCCAATGAAAAATTATGAAAAAGAAGATTTTGAAAGATGGATAAAATATGTAGAAAGTAAGTAAATCTTTTTTGCTATGATAGATTCACATGAGAGGTGGGTTTTTATGGCAAAGAGGAAAAAGAAAGAATCGGTTACAGAGCTTTTAGGGGCTTTGTTAGTGATGATTATTATTGGTTCTTATTTGTTTGCTGATTCTATAGTTTTATCGGCATTAATCGGAATTGCTTTTTTTGTTATAACAAAGATAATTATTTTCAGTGTAAAAAAAGAAAGACAAAAGAAGATAAACTTATCTGGAATACTACAAATTGATAAAATGACTGGCATTGAATTTGAAAAGTTTTTAATGGTTAGATATAGATCAATGGGATACACAGTTAAAGAAACCCCTTTAACAGGTGATTTTGGTGCTGATTTAGTTTTACATAAAGATTCAAGAAAGATCGTTGTACAAGCAAAGCGATATTCTAAGACTGTAGGCTTAAAAGCTATTCAAGAAGCTAATTCTGCAAAGCCACATTATAATGCTGATGAAGCTTGGGTAATAACAAATAATTACTTTACAGCAGCAGCAAAAAAACTAGCTGCAACAAACAATGTGAAATTAATTGATAGGGATCAACTTATCAAAATTCTTTATGAAAACGTGCTGCTTATTAAATAACTATATTATTTAAAGTCTGCACGGAAAAATGATTTTTTTATGAGTTTTTACCAGGAATTATAGATAAGATTTAGAGGTTTTTGATCGCACGGAATTTGAAAAACGAAGTTATTATTTCCGTTTAAAATGTTTCAAAAAGAAGAATTTGGGGAATATATAAAAATTTTGAAGTTTTGATATAGGCAACCGATTTCTTTTAGATTACAATCACATTACAAAGCAAATAAAAAAAACGTTGCAGTCCTTCCAGGTGGTGGAACACCTGGACGGGATCACTAGGTACAGACATACCGAGCAACCGATTTCTCACTACAACGATTCGCTATCAGTATAAGCTTTTTTAGCGTTGGGGTAAAGAGAAAAAGGGATTGATATGTTTTGCACCTATTAGGCGCAAAGTGTATCAATCCCTTTTTTTGTTTTGTATAGAGAGGTGAACGCATGGAAACTGATCCACAAATTGTTGTTCCTGTAGAAATACGAGAAATGACACGTGTCGAAACGGATAAGGGTAATATCCATGTGATTCATGAAATTACTCTAGGAGATTTATTAATCTCTACTCTATTACTAGCTATTTTAGCTTTTATGGTAGTTGAACGTTTTGTAAGGAGAGCAGCCTAATGTATGACATCTTGAGCCAACCACTAAGTGAAATTATTCTCATGTACATCATGTTTTTAGGCGCTTCTCTTATTACATTCCCTGTCACTAACCTATTTGTTAAAGCTGCTAAAAGAGTAAGGGGTTGATGAAATGGAAATAGGGGGCTTAATGGCGGAAGCCTTTAAAGTATTTTTAGGCAACCCAGATATTATGTCCGTGATCTTAACCTGGATCGTTTTTTCTACTCTTATTTTAACCGTTTTAGAAATTAACAAAGAAACGAGATTATGAAGGGGGCTAGAAAAAATTGAATTTAGCAGGTGTATGGGATTGGACTTTCTTCTGGAATACTTTCGGCTTTATTCTCAAAACGGTTGCTTCATTCTTAATGGTAATCGTGGCAATTATTGCAGTTGGTATGTTGCTGCAAGTTGTGATTCAAGCAGTTAGAAATGGTAGATCAACATGATAAACATGGCTATTACTTTCGCAACACCAGAAAACATGGATCAGTTTTGGAGTTTCGTCAAAACCCTATTAAGTTTTGCGAGTCCGTGGGTGATGATCGCTTTCGCCATTTTAGCAGTAGGTTTTCTATTAGTTATCATTGTGAACGCCTGGAAGAACGCAGGGCGTGAAGAAGACGAGGACGAGATAGAAGTTAGACATTATTAATAATAATTAGCAGCGCTAATAATTATAAAAAACAAAAAACACACACAGAAAAGGGGATATTTAAAATGGGAATTGACTTTACAGGAATTACATTACCATTCACAGCACAAGAACTTTTAACAGCAGGAGTAGGCTTACTAGGAGTTGTAGGGGCTTTCGTATTGTTAGCTTTAGCTTTCCGAGTAGTACCAAAACTTATTTCACTTATCATGGGTTCATTCAAAGGCAGCAAAGCTTAATTTTAACTTATTGAACTAATTTTTAAAATCATAGCAGCAACCCAAAAAACTAAAAACAGAAAAGAGGAATTTAAACATGGTAACACCACCAGCTATTGACTTTGCAGGGATTACACTTCCATTTACAGCACAAGAACTTTTAACAGCAGGAGTAGGCTTACTAGGAGTTGTAGGGGCTTTCGTTTTACTAGCTTTAGCTTTCCGAGTAGTACCGAAATTGATCTCACTTATTATGGGTTCATTCAAAGGTAGCAAAGCTTAATACTTAAAAGATTATAAAAGGGGGGGCGTTTTTAATGCTTCCCCTTTTTTGATAAAAGAACGTGGGGTTTTTTAATGTATAAGAAACTAATACCGACAATTTTAATAGCTTTGCTTCTATTTCCAACTTTTGCGAGTGCTTTCACGATTTACGAAAACACTAACCCTGCTAAGTGGACTAACCCTGTTTACAATGCAGAAAGAAATAGATATGTTTCTAATTTTGATGAAGCCTTTGTAGATCGAATAGAGCTTACTTCTTATCATGATTCAGCATTTACAGAAGTAGGAACTTTTAAAGATATAACCGTACCCGACAGCGCACAAGATTTCGTTTTCGGCTGCAATACTTACTATCATTTAGAAGCCTTCAACAGCAGCGGCACTTTACAAGCAAGTTTGAAATTTCATGCTACCGAAATTCAAAGCCCCGACCCTGTAGCGTGTTTTTCAGAGTTAAATGATCCTGGAACACCGCCCCCAACAGAAGGGGAAGGCTGCATAGGTTGCGATCTCTTTAATTGCCCAGGGTGGACTGATTACATGGGAAAATTAGACGAAATTAAAGCAGCAATACCGCCCCCCCCTAATTGGCCTGTAGTAGCGGATATTTTTAGGGATTCAATAGCGCCCAGGATCAAAGCGGATATGGCGGACTTAATAGGCGTTTCGCCTACCCCTTCCATACCACAAGCACCACAAACGCCCGATATGCCAACAGCCCCAACACAACCGAGCGAACTAGATAACAGGGGAATTACAGCGCCAACAGGAACAGAAGCCCCAGGGCTTGAAGATTCTACTTTTTCAGCAGACGATTTAAAACAATCAGCGCCAACGATACAAGAAAGAAGCGACCCTACAGGCGGTTTTAAGATAACTGATCCTATTAGCGGTTTACCTTCACAGGAAGAATTTGAACAAAATGCACCTATAGAGGGTGAAGCGCCTTTCCCTGGTGATCCTACCGAGTTAGAAAACCCTTCTCCAACACCTATAGAGCAAGAAAACACAGCGCCAACACCAACCGAACAGGAAAACCCTTCTCCAACACCTGGAGAAGATTATGGAACAGCACCCATTCCAGGTGATACAGGAAACACAGCGCCTATTCCTGGATCAGATAGCGGAACAGCACCCATTCCAGGAGATACAGGGGGAACAGCGCCAACACCAGGAGAAGGCGAAGGGTTTACAGCACCTTACCCATAAAAAGAAAGAAAGGAAATAACACATGAAAAAGATTTTAATAATGCTATTAGCAGTTTTATTGTTCCTACCTACTATAAATACTTTTGCTTATACAGGAGGTTTATTAAACGGTAAAAATATTTATATTGGTTCATCACCCACACATCAGTACACCATAACTGGCAATGTTACCGATAATAATACAACTACTACTTATCGTGAAATTGGTGCAAGTGGTTCCAATGAAGATGTCTTTTGGTACGCTTTTCCTACCCCTATAGAAATTGACCAATACCAAATAAAAGCAGCAGGAACAGCATTAAACTTTCGTATTCATTTTTTTGATGAATTTAATAACATAATAGAAACCATTCAACCTAATAATATAGATTCTATTAAATCAAATAATTTAGTTAATGGATTAGTTAAAAAAGTTGCATTAGAAAATATATCATCATCAGTAAGAGCAGTATACGAATTTGACGTTTTTAACAGTGGTACTTCACAACCAATTATAAATCATGAAACTATCAGTGATTTACTTGAAACGCATAATTATAACACTGTAAATTTAAGCTGGGTAAATCCAACAGCCACTGGATTTACTGGAACTATTATTAAACAAAATGGTGTAGAGGTGACACAACTTCCAAAAACTACGAGTAGTTATTCTATAAATAACCTTAATGAAAACACTACTTACAACTATGAAATTATTGCGAAGTATTCAGATGGTGTAAATTCAGCGCCTTTAAGTAAGAGTGTAACAACTGACAGCGCTCCTTTACCTCCCGAGCCTGTAGGGGAAGTCATTGACTTATCAGCAACCGCAACACATGAAAGAGTAAATCTTTCATGGACTTTGCCAGAAAGCGAAGAATTAAAGCATGTAAATATTTATCGAGATACGGTTATCGAAACGAGCTTACTAGATACGCTGTTAGGAACTTCAAGAGCGTATGCAGCCGAAACTAAGATTTTTGAAACAAATGGTACTTATTTTAATGATCTGACCGTTGACGAACAAACAACTTATGAATATACCCTTACAACTACTTCAACAGCAGGAGTAGAAAGTGAAGGGGTAACAACAGAAGTAACAACACCAGAAGCACCCGCCCCAGAAATAGTAGGTGGTGGATATGAGAAAGACCCTTTAACAGGTGACTTTACTTATTATTGGACTGAACCAATAGAGGGTGAAGTTAAAGTTTTAGTAGGTGGTACAGAATATCGAAAAGTAGCAGCTTCAACTAAACAAATTGTGATCCCTGCTTCTGAAATGAAATATACCGCTTTCGGTGATCCTAACGTAACTTTAATTCCGATTGATTCAGATGGTGACGAGGGCGCACCCATTAAACCGCCTTTGAATGGTGAAGGAAGCGCAGACAGTATAGGGAATGTAGATATCCCTTTTTCAGCTTCCGAGTTATTAAAATCGGGAATGGGTTTATTTATTATCATAGCGCCTTTTGTTCTTCTTGCTTTGTCTTTCCTTCTTGTCCCAAAATTACGTTTCTTAATAGTACAAGCCTTTACAAAAAAGGAACATAGAGAAGAAAGAAAGAGACGTTTTGAGAGTGAAACAAGAGAAAGAAAAGAAAGACAGCAACGTGAGAGAACAGAAAGAGAGCAAAGAGCGCAGCGTGAACGAGCAGAACGCAAAGAAAGGTTGCATTTTAAAGAAAAAACAATAGGTTCAAAAGGATCAAGAGAAAGTGTAATTGTTAAAGCAGAAAGAGCGCCTAAAGAACGCAAAGAACGTGCAGAAAGACAAAGTCGCAGCACCAGGGGAAAAACAGAACGTGCTTCAAGAGAAAGAACGCCTAGAACGGAACGAGGTTTTAGGTAATGGATACAAACCTTGTTCAATCAATGGTGGATATTGTTTTTAAGGGGCATTTATTATATTTATCGCCCCTTATATTTCTGGTGATGGTTGTTGTCTTTGCTGACAAACTGATCGAGCTAATAGTCAACTCTATTAGCTTGAAATCAGAGAGAAGGCGTTCTTATTGATAGCAGATTTATTTATTAAGTTATTCGGCTTTCTAAGTGGACTTTTTACAGGTGGTTTAAATTTTCTAGGTGATTTATTCGGTGATTTATTCGGCTTGATTTGGGAAGGCATTAAGTGGATCGGTAATTTATTAAAAATGCTATTCCAGGGGCTAGTTGATATATTAATAGGCTTTTTTAAAGTCATATATCAACTCATAGAAGGGCTGCTCTACTTGATCTATATGATTGGGGTTTTAGCGGTCAAACTCTTTCTAGTGATCTTTGAAGCTGCAAAGGTTCTTTGGTCTTTGATTGAGGGATTTGCTAGAACTTTAGGCAGCCTAAACTATACACCCAGGGCAGGGAGTGGGAACGGTTATTCCGAAATGATCGGTAAACTCATGACAAATTTAAACGTGCTACAAATTGACGTAATAGCCTATATCCTTCTTTTTAGTTTGTGGTTCATTACAGCTATTTCAGCTATGAAATTAATATCTAGTATTCGAGTAGGTGGCGATTAAATGGACGTAATCGGAGTAATTAAAGGCTTTATAGACAAGATATTTAAACCGCCTATAACCTTCTTAGAGTTAGGAATTGAGAAGCTGCAAGGCGTTCAAATGGTAACAGCCCAGGGCTTAGATATAGGGCAATATTTTTCTGTATTCGGAGATTTACCGACAGCGTGGCAGTTGGTGATCTCCTCAATTTTACTTTCTACCGTGCTATTAGGAACACTTTTAATATTTAGATCAATTATGAGAATTTACTACGCTACTAAAGAAGGCTTGAAATGGTGGTAATTACAAGGGGGTTAAGGAATGGCAGAAGCATTTTTTTACATGTTAGTTGTCGGAATGGGCGCAACTAGTGGCGCTGCAATAGTGGGGATCATTACCTGGAGATTAGTGTTAAAGATTCAAAACAGAGAAGGCAGAAAGACAAAGAGAAAAGGGGCGGCTTTTTAAATGGGTTTATTACGAAAAAAAGAAGAAGATTACACATATGAAACGACTGATCTATTAATAACTTTTGATGATGAAAAAAGAACATCTGATATAAACCGTGTGACAGTCATTCAAGATGGGGCGGTTATCGTGGCAGGACATTATAAAGTACCTTTGCTTGATTGCGAGATAACAACAGGTAAAGAAGGGCGTAACTTCTTCTATAGAGCGCCTAGTCGTTCGATTATGGAAACTGAACGATTAGCACAGCTGGAACTCAATGAGGTTCTAACGCAAATTACAGCGTATAAGCCGCCTATTCCACCTACTAGCATGGATTGGACTAAAGGTCTGTTATTTGGTCTGTTGTTTGTTGCTTTAATCGTAATGGCATTTTAAGAGGGGAGAGAACAAGTTATGCAACCAACACAAGTACCAGGGAATGGAGAACGATTACAAAGCGTTATTTCTGATGATCTATTCCCCCAGGTTCAACATATTTCAGATGTTAAACAAGTATTAGAAGAAATGCAGAGGAACGCCCAGAACTTACGAGAACAACAGTTAAAGGGTTTGATCTTGCTGCAATCTTTAGGACAAAACGAATATCTACACGGAAATAAAAACCCTTATGCCAAACTTTATGATTATGTGAAAAAAGAGG
>JGI24024J18818_10000370_pt1 | contig 16601 bp, 12 predicted proteins | sample Cruoilmetagenom2_FD_18818 | JGI IMG/M metagenome (IMG submission 18818) | reverse complement strand
TGGCAAACCCTTGTCCCATCATCCCTTGTGCAAACACTTGATCCGGAACTTCAGTTAGTGGAATGATTTTTCCGTCAATCGGCATGGCAAAATCGGTGTCCGAAATTTCCATGGTTGGTTTTTGTTCTACATCTGACTCAATTGTTTTCTCTACAGCTGGAACCGTATCGTTTTCAACCGACTTCGCCTTTTTCTTTAAAAAATTAAACATATTCAATTCACTCCTATTTTCTACTTGTTCCTTTCACTATATCGAATAATGGTCTAGTTGTCTATACCAGTTACACTGCATTAGTTATTGGAAACATTTCCAATTTGTTTCGTACTTTTACCAGTAGGGGGAAAAAACATAGAAATTAGAAGGAGGCACTATAGTAGATATACCTCCTGTTTATGACAATTATTAACCTAAAGAATCTCATTATTTTATGATTACTGTAATTTTGTAGATACTGCCTTTGCTGTCTTTTCACGAAATTCTAAAGCATCACCGGTTCTTAAAAATACACCTGTATATAAAATATCAAGAATAGATAGTTGTGCAATTTTTGATGACATTGAGCTACCGTGAAGTGGATTTTCCTTCGTCGGCGTTAACAATACGATGTCCGCAACAGTTGTTATGGGAGAACGGGCATTACTAGTTATGCAAATAGTTTTTGCTCCAGCTTGTTTTGCAAGTTTTAAATTCTCAACTGTATCTTTAGTTTCGCCTGATACAGATATTCCTATTGCTACATCATTCTCAGTTAATAGTGCTGTACTCATTGCTTGGAAATGAACATCTTGCTTTGCATCGCTAGATTTACCAATTCTCATAAATGAATGTGCACCTTGTGCTGCTGTTAGATTTGAGGTTCCAACCCCATAAAATTGAATTGCATATGCATTGATTAACAAATCTATGGCCAGCTCTAATTTTGTATAGTCAAGTAATGATCTCATGTCTTCCATTACTTTTATTTGCGATTGTATCAATTTATCTCTCAAAGCTTGGGCACTGTCATCATATTTTATTTCTTGCGAGGATTTTGGTAATTGATTGGTAGATCTTGCTAAAGATATTTTAAAGTCCTGAAATCCCTTAAACTTTAATTTCCTACAAAACCGCAGTACTGTTGTTTCTCCAACGTTAGCCTTTTCTGCTAACTCTGTTACAGATATATAAATTATATCCTCAATATTGGATAATACATACTCAGCTACTTTTACTTCTGTTTTTGTAAACGAATTAAGCAGACTTTTTATTAGTAACATTGTACTTTGCATATCTTTTGGTTTTTCCAATGAATTGTTCAACCTCTCAATCATTTTTTAGGAGCCCATCAATAGCTAGTTTTGCAGCACCGATGAATCCTGCATTATTTCCTACTGATGAAGTTACCACTTTGATTTTCAAGTTACTGTTTTTATTTAACAACATATGTAATTCATCCTCCCAGACGGTAAAGGTATCCATTACTCCCCCACCTAAAATAATCGCTTCAGGATCATACATATTTTGGATACTAATCATTACAGTACTTAAATCATCCACAAACTTATATATGATTTTCTTAGCAATCTGGTTTCCAATTTTATATTGCTCTATTAATTGGAAACTATCCCATTCTGGATTAGCTTCTTTGGCTAGATTTGATAAGGCAGTGCCTGAAACATAATTTTCTGCACACCCTTTTTGACCACATCCACAAGAAATTCCTCTTGGATATAATATCAAATGTCCAAATTCACCCGTTCCCCCGTTTTTACTTGAGACAACTTTCCCATCATGTACGAGGGCACCACCTAACCCAGTACCAACCGTTACAAAAGCATAATGGTTAAATTCACTTCCTGTTCCAAGCCAACTATTTCCCAATGCAGCAGTGTTTACATCATTATCTACGAACACAGGTAATCCCAATTTACTTTCAAGTATACTTTTTATTTCAGTACCCTTCCAGTTCTCTATAGTCCCACCAGAAAAAGTTACTTTGCCTTCGTTTTTATCTATTCTACCAGCTGTTCCAATACCAACAGCATTGATCTGAAATTCTAATGATTGCAGTTGAATAACTATATCTACAATAGCTTTAAGGATGGATACACTATCTTCATTATAAGGTGTTTTCATTTTTAATTCTCTTAAAATCTTTCCCTTTTCATTCATAATCGCAGCAGTGATATTTGTCGCACCAAGATCGATTCCAATTACGCACATAATTTCTTACCTCATTTATTATTTACTAAATGCGTTCCAACTCTTCGACAAACAATTGGGTAATCACATGGGGTCTAGTAATTGCTCCCCCCACAACAACAAATTCTGCTCCCATTCGCAATGCCTCTAAAGCTTCCTCCGGATTTCTAATTCGACCTTCTGCTACTACTGGGGTCGATATATTTGATACTAGATTCTTTATTAAGTCTAAGTCTGCGCCCTCATTCTTCGGGCTATATGGAGTATATCCTGACAAGGTTGTTGAGATAAGGTCTGCCCCGAATTTTTCTGCTTGTATACCTTCTTCAAGTGTCGAAACTTCAGCCATTACTACAATACCCTGTGCTTTTAATTTTTGTATTGTTTCTTCAAGAGTTTTCCCATCAGGACGTTTTCGCGAAGTTCCATCTATTGCTACAATATCAGCACCAGACTCACTTACATTTAGCGCATCTTCTAGTGTGGGTGTAATATAAATATCTGAATTAGAATAATCTCGTTTATACAAACCAATTATCGGTAAATTAACACTTCTTTTAATTGCAGCTATATCCTCAAATCCATTAGCACGGATTCCAGATGCACCACCTAGTTCCGCAGATTTAGCCATTACAGCCATATACTCTGACCCATGTAACGGTTCTCCTGGTAATGCCTGACAAGATACTACTAAACCACCACTTTTAATCCATTTATTCATTTTAAACCTCCTAATTCAAAAACGACGAGCTAATTGCTATTTTACTTTATATTAATTACTTATTCTTTTACAGCACCAGTAGTAGTGCCTTCCATTAGTTGACGCTGGAAGAAAATATAGATGATAACTACTGGAATAATAGCAAGAATTATTCCTGCATACATAGCTCCAAAATCAGTACGATATTGCATTACCATCATTAAATCAGCTAGATTTACTGGTAATGTTTTTGTTTCTGGATCACTAATAAGAATTAGTGCAATTACATATTCATTCCAAATACCTACAAAATTAAATATTGCTGCTGACACAAGCCCTGGTTTTGCTAAAGGCAACATGATACTGAAAAATACCCGAAATGGACCACAGCCATCCATTATCGCTGCTTCTTCAATTGTTTTTGGTATTCCTTGGAAAAAAGCTGTTAATATAAAAACAGTAAAAGGAATAGAATAAGCAGTATATACTAGCGTCAATCCGAGTAAACTATTTAGTAAATTAAGCTGATTGACCAGAACAAACAATGGTACCATTGCAATAAAAGTAGGAAACATCAATCCACTAATTAAAAAGTAATAGACAACCCTGTTTAATTTAAATTTCATTCGAGCTAGTACATATGCAGCTAATGCAGATATAGTTACAATTGAAAAAACAGATGCAACTGTAACGATTATACTGTTAATAAAACCATGCCCTAACCCTGCTTCATTCCATGCATTTGTAAAATTCTCAATAAATGGTGGTATCGGAATTGACCACGGTTCGGTTAAAATATCAGCAGAAGTCTTTAACGAATTAAATACCAGCCAAAGAATGGGTAAAAAAATAAGCAATGTCCAAAAACCTAGAATCAAATGGCTAGAAATGGATATTCTCTCTATCTTTTTAAATATTTTACTCATTATTACGCCCCCTCATCACCCTTAAAGTAAGCAGCGTCAATATAAACGTAATGACAAAAAACACAAATCCAGCTGCTGATGCATATCCAAATTTGTAATTTCCAAATGCCTGTTCATAAATATATAATGAGATAGGCTCCGTCGCACGATTTGGTCCACCACGTGTCATTAACTGCGGCTCTTCAAATATTTTGAGGGCATTAATTAATACAAAAACAACTACTACTTGTAACACGTTTTTCAACATGGGAATCATAATATATATGCTTCGTTGAATTCTATTAGCTCCATCTACTTCAGCCGCTTCTAAAATCTCTTTGGGGATATTCAATAATGCCGCTAAGATTAATACTGTATAAAAACCGATTGAATGCCACGTTTTTACCCATATAATTGAAGCAAATGCTGTTGAAGAATCAGCTAACCACTCATGTGCTAAAAAACCTAATCCTATCGAGTCTAAAGAGACATTTAATAATCCAGTTATTGGATTTAATACAGCTGCCCATAACATTGCAACGGCCACTCCAGGAATAACATATGGTAAAAATATACTTGATCTATAAAAACGCATTTTTTTAGAGTTAGCTGAATTCGCAATAATCATAGAAAAAATTAAAGAAAGAATAACTATTACAGGAATCTGAAACAGCATATATTTCCCAGTATTTATTAAAGCATTAATAAAGTTTTCATCTGAGAGCAACTGTGTATAATTACTCCATCCTGTCCAAACTTTTTCACCTATTCCACCCCAGTTAAAGAAACTGGTCCATAATGTAGAAAAAATTGGGTAGACAACAAATAAGGAATAAAGAAATATTGCTGGAATTAAGAAAACCCATATTAATAGTTTTGATTGTGTTACCATTGTGGAAGCCCTCCTTAACTACCAAAAAAAATGTAGGTTCTCTCAAAGAAGAGAGAACCTATTTATTTCTTTATTTCTCACCAAACTTATATTCGACCTTTTCAATGCTGTCATCATTTCGTAACGTTTCAGCTTGTTTTTCTGCATAATCAATAAACTCTTCTGGTGATACTTCTCCAAGTAACAGGGCTTGGATTTGATTCGTAATATTTATTGTAAATTCAGGATAGGAGTCATTGATTGCTGTAGGAATATAAGTTAAACCTTCAGCTTCATCAATAACATTTAACGCTGTTTTTAATGTATCTGATTGTATAGCTTCATCTGTACCTTTTATTGTGGATGGAAGCCCTCTGCTAGAAACCATTTCTGACATTTCTCCTTGACTAGAAAGAAACTTCAAGAAATCAATTGCTTCATCTGCGTGATCAGAATCTTTAGAGACATACCATCCTCCACCCCATCCAGAGCTTACTGGTGCAGCTTTTTGTTGTTCTGCTGGACCATCTGACCAAGGAGCTTGATTTAAAGCAGTTAATTCAAAGTCTTCAGGAATTACATCTTGCATTTCTCCCTCTAACCATGTACCAGCCATAGCAAAGAGAGCATTTCGTTGGAAAAATTGCGTTTGTGCTTCAATATGTGATAAAGCCATTGATCCTTCTAAGAACATACCTTCTTCTTCTCTCATTTTTGCAATTTCTTTTGCTGCATTTAAGAAGGGTTCACTTTTCCAAGCGCCTTTTTCAAGGTTAAATCCAGATTCTATAGCCTCAAATCCACCCATTCTCTGTACTAATGGTAGATAAAGTCCATATAAGGAATAGGCAGGACCTTGACCCGGTAATGCGAAAGTTGAAATACCTTCTGCTTTAGCTTTTTCATTCAATACATATAAATCATCCCATGTCTCTGGAACGTCCCAATTATTATCATTAAAAAGTTTTTGATCATACCACCACAGATAACCCGTAGAAAATAAAATTGGTATACCATAATGACTAGCATCTTTTTGAAGAACTAACTGACCTGGCTTAAAAGTGTCTCCCCATTTTTCATCACTATCGTATGCAGGTGTGTCCAAATAATCACTCAAGTCTAGAAGACCACCATTATTCATCAGTGCCTTTATGTCAAATTTTGGTCCAGGGTTAATTATATCTGGGGAATCACCTGCAACAACTCTAGGTTGTAACTGTTTACTAATATCCGGACTAGCAATCAATTCAATCTCAACATTAGAGTGGTCCTTCATATACTTATCTGCACTCTTTTCAACCCAATCAGATCCAAACCCACCTTCAAACATCATGATTTCTAATTTCACCTTTTTACTACTGTCATCATTTTCCGTACCTGAATCTTGAGAACTACAACCAGCAACAACTAGTAAAATCAATGCAAAAAACAATAGTTTTTTCAACATTTTTTCCTCCCCTTTAATAAGATTAATATGACAAATCACCCGTACAACCATTTACTATTTCTGTAATGATTGTTTGATGAATGTATCTGAATCAAACAAGCTATCATCCATTTCTCCAAGTAGCAAACCTACTGTAGTTAGTGCATTTGTCCAACCGCTTTCTATACAATATGGCCCCCAACCAGTGTCTCCATTGTTTCCAAAATATTCTTCATGATTTAAATCATAAGCCCTCATCCATCCACCATTGTATTTGGGTATTGAACTCTTAATCTGAGCCCTGCTTACGAAATCCCTTAACTCACAATAAAATTGATAAACTTTTTCATTACCAGTTGCTTTCCAAGCTTCCCATAGGTTAATTAACAAGAAGTTATTTGTGTATAAAAAGTCCGCAATACCTTCCCCATTAAATCGATAAACACCTGTATCTTCTTTACCAAATCTAGTAGGATCAGGATTATCTGCTTCTTCTACACCACCACTTATATGTTGGTAGCTCTTCAGATAATCTATTGTTTCATCTAGAGCTTCTGCAAGTTCTGTTTCATTATAGTGATGAACAAGCTGCGCCAAGACAAATAACAACCGTGTATATCCCGATGTGCGGCTATACATAAACTTCATATCTTTTTTATTATTTAGTAAATATTTAGTTCCTCGGTATGCTGTATCCAAATATTTTTCTTCATTAGTTACGTTATATGCCTGTATAAAAGCCGCATGTGCAATACTTTCGAAATGGGGATTCATACTTACTTTTTCTTGAAGTGATCCTTCTCGTCTTCCAACCTCAAAGAGTTTTTTCCTTCGTAATACTTCAGGACGTAATCCATTATCATGTTGTGTTTCCAACAAAGCATTAGCTGTCAATAAGCCTCGCTTACGATATTCTTCAATACCAGTCTCCTGATAAAGATAGAGTAAAACAAAACAAACCCACGAATTATCATCGGTGAAAATTTGATCCGGGTGTTTATCCGGTGATTTATACCATTTCCAAAAACCATACGTTGGAGATGACTCATTCAAATCTTGGTACCCTTCATTAAATAAATAGGACATTAAATTAGAAGACCTATCCGCCCACGATTTAACCCCTGTATACTTATAAAACAAGTAAGACATAAGTGATGTATGGGCATGACAATCTGGACGGAAATCTTTGGTGACTTCAGCTGTTACAGAATGAATATTTTCATAAATACCGCCAGTTCCGTCACTTTTTGGTAATATTCCAGACTCCACGAACCATCTCTCTGATGATTTAATTGCTTCCTCTGGCGAACGGTTACCAATAGATAACGATTCCTTATGGAATTCAGATAATGGAATAGTTTCATATATTCTCAAACTTCTTAATACCAAGCTCCAAAGCCATTGAGGTCGTAATGGTATTTGATCATCTGCACCTATAAACGAAAAGGCTGAGTAAATAATTTGACCTTTTCCTAACGAATGACTAATTAATGCAGGGGTTTCACTTGAAATCAAGCTATTAACTTGATGAGTTTCTTGAAACGAGCCAACTGTTAGCCACAAATTGTCAGAAACAGCAAATCCTTTTTGATAGAATCCACTCCACTCCAACAAATAATCTGCATGACTTTCTAACAACTTATTTGTAATTCTTAATTTCTCTGTTGTTCTTCTTACAGTTGGATAATCTTGTTTAAAGCCAAATAATCTAGAAGTAGGAAATCCCATACAATTAATTGATTCTCCAAATAACATGCCACCATTTTCAACAAAACTCCATAAGTTACTAATAACAGAATAAGGTAGTTCTATCTCTGAAACTGGCTCACCTATAATGAAAACCACATTATCTTGTACTTGTTTGAAGTTCTCCAACTCATCTGTAGACTTTATAGTTATTGGCTCTGAAAAACGTTTTTCAATTCTATTAATAAAACCTGTTTTTGTAGAATTACAATAGACTTCTATATTCAATGTATTTGTACACCCTTTTCTATTATTTATTGCTCAAACAGCATGGATCGTTGGTCATTCAAGTTCATTACCTTCTAAGTCTTCTAATGTTTAACTTCATTGATTTGGTCACCATCCACTTCAGCACCAATTAGTTTATGTTTAGTTAAAATTGTTAAATGACTATTATGTATAAATGGTGCCAACGTTTCTCGAAAAGTACATAGTATAAAATGGTTGAATTGTTCAAAAGAGATAAAAATAAAAACATTTCAAATAACATGAGTAAACACCACCAATACTGTAATATATAGGAAAATGATATTATCTAACTTCATAATAAGCAGAATTTACTGTTAAGTCAATATATTCTCCATAATTATTACTACGGGTGGATATTTCCTCCAAAATAATATAAAAAAGTGTCCTTCTACCTCGATGACATTAGTCATAAGGAAGCAAGAGCACTTTTTATTTATTCTCCTAATAAATACGTTCTAACGCTGTAAATTCTATAGTTAGTGATTAACATACGATTGAAGCAGAGGACATAGCGTTAGATAAACTGACATGAGCAAAAATCAGCCGTACTCGAAAAACCCATTTGTAATTTTAAGTTCTACGCGTTAACGATTGCATCTACATCCATCTTTGTAATTTCATTTCTGCCGATTTCTAAAGGATTAAGAGATTCATGATGACTTCTTTCCCTTTGTCGTAACGATTTCCCACCATAAAGCACTGGAATCGCTTCATTATAGTATCGATAACGGTAGAGGTGCTACAAACAATGATGGTATTCGTTTTACCGGACATTGCACTCATTGTTTCAGCTGACACTTGCTCTATTCTCGTCATATAGACTAGAACAGAATTAAACATTCGCTAAAATACCCACATCCAATCACAGATTGGATGTGGGTATTTTATTAATTTGCTTCAATGTAATAAAATCAATCTATTCTGCAACCATCACTAAATGAATTTAAACCAACTCTCCAACTTCATGCAGCATCGTACCATTCTGCTTTAGGTTAGTGTGCCAAGAGAAAGCTTTTTCAAGTACGTGTGGTGTCTGCCCGCCACGTGCCAATGCTTCCGTGTAATATTCCCATAACTGTGCTCGAAAAGTTGGATGAACACAGTTTTCTATAATTAATGGCACTCGTTCACGTGGAGCTAAGCCGCGGAGATCAGCGTATCCTTCTTCGGTGACAACGATGTCCACGTCGTGTTCTGTATGATCCACATGTGATACGAACGGCACGATACTTGAAATCTTGCCACCTTTTGCAATCGATTTCGTGACGAAAATCGCAAGCCGTGCGTTCCGAGCAAAATCGCCAGATCCACCGATTCCGTTCATCATTTTCGTACCGGATACATGTGTCGAGTTAACATTTCCGTAGATGTCGAATTCAAGTGCTGTATTTATTGAGATGAGTCCGAGTCGACGTATGATTTCCGGGTGATTCGAAATTTCCTGTGGACGCATGATGAGTTTGCCACGGTATTTCTCGAAGTTGCCAAACACTTGGTGCATCTTGTCTTCTGACAAAGTAATTGAACAGCAAGAAGCCGACTTCACTTTTCCAGCATCAATCAAGTCAAATACCGAATCCTGTAACACTTCCGAGTAAACCTCGAGATCCGTGAATTCGGAATCAATCATCCCGTGTAGCACTGCATTTGCCACAGAGCCAATGCCTGATTTTAGTGGTGCGAGCTTATCAGTCAGTCTCCCTTGACGGATTTCCACCCGAAGAAAATCTAATAAATGGTCAGCCATTTGTTTTGTTTCAACGTCTGGAGCAACGATTGTAGATGGAGAGTCCATCTGATTAGTGAACACAATGCCTCTAACTTTGGAAGGATCAATCTTAATTCCCGTTGTCCCAATCCGATCGTTCGGATTCATTAGTGGAATCGGTTTGCGTACACCTTGCTTTCCTGTATCATAAATATCATGCAGGCCTTCAAGCATTTCTGGCTGCGCCATGTTAATTTCCACAATGATGTGCTTTGCATGTTCCGCGAAAATTGATGAATTTCCAACTGAAGTCGTTGGGATAATAAATCCATCTTCAGATATTGAAACCGCTTCCAAAACGGCGAAGTCAATCGGTCCAATGACTTCAGTACGAATAAGTTCTGCAGTATGCGACAAATGTTGGTCAACAAACAACATATCCCCATCATTTATTTTCCCACGCATGGCTGGATCTGCTTGGAATGGCAGTCGTTTTCCGACGATACCCACTTCAGCAAAGGCCTTGTCGATATCTGACCCAAGAGACGCTCCCGTAAATATATTCACTTTAAATGTTTCAGTTTCGGCACGCTTGATTAGCGCAAATGGAACCGCTTTCGCATCACCTGCACGCGTAAACCCACTTAAGCCAAGCGTCATTCCGTCAGTAATCCACGACGCTGCTTCTTCTGGCGTAACAACGCGGTCTTTTAATTTCGGATGTTTGATTCTTTTTAATTTTGTCTCCATATTCTCAACCTCTATCTTATGACTATTTTAATAATTCTAACAAACAAACTCATAATCTAGTGATTTAGGGAAAGAAACAGGGATTTACCCGCTAAAACAGGCAAATCCCTATCTGAAATAGCATATTAGAAATCAAGTAATTTCCGGAAATAGCTAGCATACGATTGGCTCACCGGAATTTTCGTCCCGTCATTCATTAATAGCACGAGTGTAGAATGCGTATCCGGAAACACCTCACGGATATGGTGAACATTCACGATAAACGATCGATGACAACGAACGAATAGCTCTCGAGGTAAAACATATTCAAAAGCCTGAAGTGTTTTCCGGTGGGTACCCGAAACTAAACTATCATTCCTTTCTTCTATTATAACTGGCATTGAGGATGTAGGGATAATGCCTGCTCAATGCCTTTATTTGAAAACCGTTTTTTTGAATGAAGGAAATGACACCTTTCTATGCAAAAAGAAGCGGCTAGATGCAGCCGCTTCTTGCATTCTCTATTAGATCATAAAGCTGCATAAAATGAGCTTCCTTTGTAATCTCCCACTTAAAAATGGTCCAATCATTTAAAAATCAGATTCTCCAAATCTCTTGGGTATTCCGTGATCAAGTTCGTACCTTTATTCGTCAACACGACTGTATCTGAAAGACGGAACCCGCCAACACCTGGAATGTAAATGGCAGGTTCAACACAGAATACCATTCCTTCCTGTAAGATAAGATCGTTATCATACCGAAGAGATGGCTCCTCATGTAGGCCAATTCCAATTCCGTGGCCAGTTCGGTGAATACTATATTCCTCGACACCCGCTTTTTTGAATACCTGACGAGCCGCTTCGTTTACTTCTTTTGCCGTGATGCCAACTTTGATGATGGCTAGTGCCGTCAACTGTGCTTCTTGTGCAATTTTGAAAGCCACTTTCTGTTTATCCGTTGGTTGTCCCACAAAAAATGTCCGTTCACATTCTGCCCGGTACCCATTCAAGCCAACTTGACGGCTATGGATGACAATGTCATTCTCGTCAAACTTCCTAGTATTTGAGAATACATGTGGCATAATGCTTCGATCTAATCCGGATGGAGACATGGCAAAAAAGTCCACGGTAGAGTTCGGATGTTTTTTTGATATTTCAAAAAATAGGGCCTGATTACCAAATTGATCGATTTCCATCTCGGTAACTCCGGGCTTGGCCTGCTTAAGAGATTGTTCCAGTGCCAAACTAACCAATCGTCCGGACTCGGTAATCAAATCAATTTCTTCTTGGTCCTTGATATAACGCATCTCCACAATGCTGCTATCAAGGTTGACCAATTCAAATCCGGCATCCTTCAAGAGATTTCCTATCTTGACAGGGAGTGATGAATACTCCACACCAACTCTTGTTTCTGAGGGATAGTTGGAGATTAAAGACTGCAAATGTTCGAGGTGTGAACCTCCATTCCCATCTTTCAATAATGTTTCATGATATACATAAAGATGATCGGCATTCGACATTTCTTTCGCGTGGCTTTCTTCCAATGAAGGGATAATCAGATTCAATTGTTTTGAATCAATTGCCAACACGATTGGTCTTGAGTACGTAATGGCTTTCAAGCCACTGAAATAGTATTGATTCTCGAAATTCATGACGATGGATAAATCAATTTGTTTTTCCTGCATTATCTCTCGTAATCTTTCAACCCGCTTATTTGTATTCATATGATTACTCCTCCTACTGTTTTTTTGAAGTAAATAACGTAACAACCACTAGAACAACAATAGCTACCGGTATCGATATTAGTGAGCTATGGATTCCGTATGGTTTTCCTATAAATTCCCAAACCAGAGTTATAATCACACCTGCAGCCATTGATGAAAGACCAGCTGGTTTTGTCACTCTGCTCCAGAGGAAAATACCCAATAACGCTGGGGTGATACCTGCTCCGTAAACCGTATACGAATACATTTGGATGGATAAAACAGTTGGAAAGAACATCGTTAAAACAAATGCAAGTATACCCAATATAGGAATCAAGATTTTTGTGAAAACAAGTTTTTGTTTATCTGTTGCCTTCGGATTGAAGTATTTACCGTAAATGTCATAAGTCACATTCGTAGCAGCTGATAACAGATAGGAGTTACCTGTCGTCACAATGAATGCAGTAACTGCCGCAATCAGAAGTCCACCAATTGCAGTTGGAATAACCAATGTAGTCGCAATAAGAGCCATCCCCGGATCAATATCCGGATATAATGATCTTCCAATAAAAGCAAGAATAGCGACTGCCGGAGTTGCAATCAACATACCGATAATCCATCCGATTGTACCTTGTTTCATGGATTTCTCACTATTGGATGCAGATATTCGTTGGTACATATTCTGATCTCCCAATAAGAGGAACAGCACGGGAATATAAAATGCCATGAATTCAAGCGGTGTCAGGCTACCCATTACATCCAAATGTGTTGAAGGGACATTTGCCAGTACTTGATCGATACCTCCAGCTTCAAAGAGAACAATTGGAATAGCAACAATCAAACCGATCAAAATCAGGAATGCACTGAAAGCATCCGTAGGTGCGACGGACATTAATCCTCCAATTGCTGCAAGGAAGATGATGATAACCGCTCCAATGATTGTGCCGGTTTCAACAGAAATGCCTGTTGCGGCATGCAAGACAAAACCGATGCCTTTAAACTGGTAAGAAACAATTCCAACGTATGCTAGGATGATGATCACTGCCGATAATACTCTCGCATAGGATCCATATTTCATTTCCAATATCTCTGAAACCGTATATTTCCCATAGTTTCTTATCTTGGCAGAAATTAAATAAAGAATTCCTATCCCAATAAAACTTGGAACCACATACCAGATTGCCGGCCAGAGACCATATGAGTATGCCAATGAGTTAGGACCTCCTGTGACTGTTCCACTTCCCACCCATGTAGCCAATAAAGTTCCCATTAATACAACTGGTCCCAACGATTTTCCCGCTAGAATGAAATCTTCACTGGTAGATACTTTTTTCGAATAAAAAAACCCTAGTATAATCATGAATATCCCATAACCAATTACATACCAAAGCAACGAAGAATTATAAATTAATTCCATTAGCTCAATACCCTCTTTCTACGTTCGTTTTATTATTTAAATTACAAAATATTGCAAATTATCGATTCCTATTCTATCTTCTTACAATATTCTTAATTATCATACTATTAATAGTAACTAACTATCACTATATTAATGGAACAATAAAAACAGGCCTAGTTGTGGCCTGAAGACAATGGTTTGATTCTTGAATCATAGGCTATCAAAGCCATCCTGAATAACAAGTAGGTCTCATGATGTGTGAAATCGATTCCCTTATAAGTTTCCTGTATTTTACTGATTCGATATTTGACCGTATTTGAATGAACAAACAATTTCTCGGAACTTTCTTTGGGACTGAAAAAAGATTGTAAGTAGATGTCCAGTGTCTGGATTAACTCCTGACCATATGGCTCTTCCTGTTCGATTAAAGGTTTTAGTACGTCCAAATCATAATCTACCAGTAAAGGATTTTCACGGATGAGATGAATAAATTTATAGATTCCCAGGTTGTCCCAATCATTTATACGATTGTTTCTTTCAAGGCCAATCTCCAATGAAATGACAGCTTGTTCATAAAGTTTCCTGATTTCGTCTGCCTGTATCAAAATTTCCCTATTACTAGTGCCAATAACTACTTGTGGATATTTCTTGATGATACCTTCAATATGCTGAACCGATACCGGGTGTGTACAAATACAAACAATTCTTTGTCCAAACAACCATACTAAGGAATGTGGATCAAAGTCTGTGATGGTTTCATGGATAAAATTGTACGCTTCATTCAACAATTTTTTAGGTAGCACTTCCATAATCATTAAACCCTGGATTGACGAAAGAGTTGAATTAAAGCTATGACGACTAGAAATGGACACATGACTATCATTGTTTATAATTGCTTCAAGCAATTTAATATCTTTATTTTTTTGAAATTTGATAACGGAATAACGTCTGACAGCATCCAATATGAGAGCAGTTACACAATGTTTGATAATGATCTCATTCAACATTACTCTCTCTTTTGATATCCCAATCAATAAATAGCCGTAGAAGTCTTGTTGTCGACAAAGTGGTACAATGCTAAACGAAATTTTCTTATTATTGATTTCAAACTGGGATGATTCATTCATTCGTTTGGACAATTGTGTTTCCTGTAGTAATTGCTTCTCCAAATCAATAAACTGTTCTTCGATTAATTTCTTGATTTCAATATGTAGGAATTCTTTTCCTGGCCAACTCGACATCATCTCAAGCTTCGCATCCAAATAGACGACCGGAACATTCAAATGGCCGCCCATCATTCGAATGATAGAATGTGTGTCTTTTTCCAATACTACTGCATCCAACATGTTCTCATTAATTAGTTGAATTTCTTCACGAATTTGGTTTGCCTGCTTGCTTAACAAATGATTATATCGTTCGAAAATAAGGTGATACGGAATGTCTTTAGGTATGTAAAACAAGGGCATTTGAAGTTCATTAGCCAAATCGACAATGGCTTTNGGGACATCTTGATAAACAACACTATGAAAACCAATTGCACTTATGCCTCTTTCNTTTAACCATGAAATATGTTCAATTATATGCNCGACATTTAAAAATCCATTAAAAGTNGACATAATCAACCCATTTGGCAATGCTCTATTACTTTTAAGATCAAATTCTTTTACAGTTATGTATTCAATAGGAGCGTCAATCCCTTTAAACCCGGCAATTACTTCAATATGGTCTTGTTTAAGACTTTCCTCCAACATTTGGACATTAATCATACAACCACCTCAGCTTTTCCATCAACTCCATTTTTCAATCAAAATCATCTCAATGAAGTCAAGTCCGGAATATTGTGTAAAATTCTATACAATGGTTTCACGTCGATTTGATAATAATAAATAAAATGATTGATGTCGTGTATTTCCCTTACCATTTTCGAGGGCGACATCCATGGGTATAGGACTCCAAATCCATGAATGGATGTTGTCAATGACTGTTCAAAAGCCTTATTCGGTATGGTATTGGTTTGAACACTACCATAATTATTTTCAAACTACTCTTTGTTACGCAAAACAGTAATAAATCCATCCAATATGTCATGACTAACAGTAAAACCTTTTCGTTTATAGAACTCCAAGGCGTCGTCATTGCCATTTGAGACAAAGATAAAATAATCGTCGACATCATCAAATTGATTCAACCACTCCACAGACATAGTGAAAAGCTTTGATCCAATCCCATATTGTCTATATTCTTCTTTAATATAAAATTGTGATAAACAACCTACGTTCTTTCCGCTAACTGAAGACATGTCAAAGAAAGTGGCAAAATCAGTTGAGTAGGTTTCTTTGGGGGAAATATTTGAATATACATAACCTACGATCGTATCCTCATCTTTAACGACCACAACGTAATTGTGAAGTGCCTTTTTAATAGAAGGAATCAACCGTGTGTCAAAATTCATGGTGTCAAACCGTTCTGGAGTTATGTATGCTTTTGACTTTTGAAAGGTCATGAGTTCATTACAGATATCTCTACAGCTCTCAATCTCTTCATCATGCAGAATTTCATATGTTATATTCATAGAATTCATTCCTTTTATATTTAATGATTATCTCTATTCTACCAATAGATATATGAAATTTCAGTCAATATTTGTTAAATCGTCTTTTATGGAAAAATACTATGTACTCTTTACATATAAAAAAGCGTCCGAATACGCAAACTCGGACGCAACTCATCGTATTAAAAAATGACATACAGAAAACACCTCTAAATTGATAGGTGCTGTCTGTATGTCATTTTTAGCATTAATTCTCTATTTGTCATGTACGATAAGTTTAAATTGGGTATTTATAAAGAAACAACGCTTTGCTTAAAAGTTTGATATCACTGATGATCAATTCTTTTATATAAGTAATATCACAGTTGTGATAATCCTCTTCTAATCGTTTAATTTCATGAAGTATAAGTTTCATAGGTTAAATGTCCTCCTT
>JGI24024J18818_10000369_pt1 | contig 16603 bp, 15 predicted proteins | sample Cruoilmetagenom2_FD_18818 | JGI IMG/M metagenome (IMG submission 18818) | reverse complement strand
ATAAAAGTTTTTTTCATGCCTGCAGATGAGGGCGAAATGGGGGTTTTTACCTGTATTATTATGTATATCAACAGCGGCAAAGACTTTCCTGTCACACATCGCCTGCATCACCTGATGAGTCATATGATGCTCAGGGGTATCACCATAGCCCCAGATGCGATTGTAATCCGGCTGGCCGGGCAAGGCACGCAGGCCCTGTTCTGCTGCGGCGACATTACCGATAAAAATGGACAGCGAACGCGGCAATTTTTTGTTCTGATAACGTCGCAATATCTGCTGCATCACCAGCAGGCCGGTATATTCATTGCCGTGCAGCATAACACTCAGGAACAGACTATCTTTCCGATTGCCTTCGAGATGGATTAATACAGGCCCACCAAGCAGATCAAGCAGGCCTGCTGAATCGACCTCCAGCAAACCTTCCGGTATCTGATGCAATATCCTGAAACCTAAATCAACCATTCGTGTACAGGTGTTAAAGATTGCTGATTGCGGATGTAGGCCTCTGTCATTTCCCGTAGGCTGCAATCATGATGATGAACATAGCTACGTTGCCAGCTGGCGCCATTCTGACCTGATTCTACCCTGGCCTGAAATACATCCAGATAAATATCTATATCACCCTGTGAAATACCAAGTACCGATAGACCCATTCGTGCCGCTGGAATCAGCTTCTCAAGTAAAAGGTCTTTCACCTTTACTACCCCTTCGCCGGGCCAGTGTACGTCTGCCTGCAAACCCTGCTCAGCAACTAGATAAAAATCCTTCTTCACCTGATCAAAACCGATTAGCGACTCGGGTGCGGTCTGTTCATTTGCCAGCACCGTCGTTATACCAAAATAGAACGCAGCATTCGCTATCATGTCAATGATAGTCGGCCCGGCAGGTGCCACCCGCTGTTCAATACGCAAATGATACACGCCATCATCTACACCTATCAGGGGACGGTTCCAGCGCCAGATGGTCCCATTATGCAAACGCAAGTGCCACAGATTTTCCTTACCATTATCAATTAGTGTTGGTAGTAATACCGGGTAGAGCTCGACATTCTCTTCAAATAGCTCAAGTATCGAGTCTTTGCACCAGGCATGACCAAAAGTGACACGTGAATGGCCGGTGTGGCCAATCATGCCTTCGTTGTCAGTATTGACCGACTGCTCGAATAACGGAATACGTGTCTCATCCCACAGGTCCTTGCCAAATAGAATGGGCGAATTTGCAGCGGCTGCCAGCAATGGCGCTGATGCCAGCACTGATGCATTGAAATAGCGAACTGCACACTCAGGCTTTACCTGTAAATGGATCTGGAATGAAGTCGCCGCCGCTTCCAGCATGACATCCTGATGACAGCTTTGCAGATGATCCCTGCCTCTGATATCGAGCTTGATTGGTATACCACGACGTAATTTGAGTACCTGTTCATTGAGGGCGCGGTAACGCTCGACCTCTGACATGTTTGCCATGGTCAGCTGAGAGTCATCAAGCACCGGCAGTGTTCCCATCATGACAAGACGGGCATTTAATGTTGCCGCGGTCTCATTACATGACTGCCACAGGCCGGACAGGTCGGAATGCATCAGACTCAGAGCCCTGCCCGACAATCTATGCGGCCTGGAGTTGAGTTCAACATTGAACCGGGAAAGCTCGTGAACGACCAGAGGATTCGACAGACAACGAATAAATTCCTGATTGACGGGTGCCGGTTGCGTTGACTGATCTACCAGCCATGCCTCCAGTTCGTAGCCTGCAACTTCATGTTTTGATTCAAAACCATGGTGGTCAAACAATTCGCGCAGGAAAGACATCTCGTCCTGCAGACGGTTCTGAAATTGCTCAAAGTCTGCACTTGTGAACTGTGATTTTTCAATTTCCTGACCCATATTGTCATCTTCTCACANGGCATAATTACTATACAGGTTCTTAATCATTTAATCTGTATCGTAGCTTGTTGATCCCTCATGTGCGAATGAATTCGCACCTACAAAAAAGAAGAAAATTTATTTCGAAAAATTACCAAGGTATTACGAATGAATTCACACCTGCAAAATGAGGGTAGTCTTCTAATGATATATAACAAACGTAAAGGATAAATTATATTGTAGGTCCGAATTCATTCGGACAAATTCTAAACGCAATCCAGACATCAGTTCACTGTCTACCACTTACTACTTCGTTGAAAAACGCAGCTTCTTTCTCCAGCGCATCGATACGAGTCTCAAGATTTCTAAAACCATGACCTTCCCCCGGGTACTCAATATACTGATGATAAATCCCGCGCGACTGCAGACTCTTAACCAGTTCACGGGAAAGTTCCGGCGGAACCACTTTATCTTCAAGCCCCTGAAAAACAATCATCGGACTCTTTAATGATGCCAGATCATGCAATGGCGAACGGTCATAATACGGGCTGCCAGGCTGGTCTGATTGCGAACCATGATACGGTGCAGCGAGTAAACCGTCGAGATAATGTGCCTCAAATTTATGGGTAAACTCCATAAGGGTCACCAGATTCCCGATGCCGTAATAACAGGCTCCGGCACAAAATAGATCCGGGTAGAGTGTCAACGCCCTTAATACAAGGTAGCCGCCGGCACTGCCGCCGCGAATACAAATCTGTTGTGGGTGGGCAAGCTTCTGCTCAATTGCATATTCGACCGCATTGGCCACATCCAGACTATCCATCAAGCCCCATTGCCCCTGCAGTGACTGGCGGTAGCTTCGACAATAACCTGTCCGCGAATACAAATCTGTTGCGGGTGGGCAAGCTTCTGCTCAATTACATATTCGACCGCATTGGCCACATCCAGACTATCCATCAAGCCCCATTGCCCCTGCAGTGACTGGCGGTAGCTTCGACAATAACCTGTGCTGCCGCGGTGATTCACATCGAGCACAGCAAATCCACGTCCGCTCCAGTATTGGCGCTGATAGTTCAGCGCACTGTCGCAACGTGATGTAGGGCCGCCATGCACCATCACCAGCAACGGCGGTTTGTCACCTGCCGGGGCCTGNTAAAGGTGATTTTTCGGTGGGTAATACCAGGCATGTGAATGCCCGCCGTCAGATGTAGAATAGGTCAGTTGTTGCGGCACACTGATGTCGTCATCATCCAGCAACGGTTCAGACGAATACCATTTACTTATTTCCCTGTTCTCTGTCGAACAGGCATGCACCGCGCTGGCTGTGCTAAAACTGGATGCCGCGTAAACGACCATGCCCAGCCCGGCAGCTGAAACTTGAGACAGGCCTGTCGAATTTTCATCATCGCGCTCAGTGACGGTAGAATGTAAAAGGTCAATCTCGACCAGCTGATCGCTGCCATCCCGGGTTCGCACTGCGATAATCCGTTCTTCGTCCAGCACAACGTAACGCTGCTGGCCAAATATCCAGTGCGCTTCACCATATTCACCGTCATCATTAGTAATGCGCTCAACCGACTGCCCGTCCCAGGCAAATAAGTCCCAGCAATCTGCCTGCAAACCCCTTTTATCATCCCGACCATCCAGGGCAAAGAAAAGTCGTCCGGCCGGTGAGTATTGCAACTGACAAACCGCGCATTCAGCACCACCGGCAATGATTTCTATTGAAGATGGATCTATCGACAGGCTTCCCTGTTCATCTCGCAAGGTTCCGGTCTTTAGCAGACTGCCATCCCAGGGCATTTGCGGATGGTTCCATTCTAGCCAGGCGAGCTGTGAGCCATCAGGAGAGATGACAGGATTGGCATAAAAGTCTGCGCCGCTGACCAGTGAGTGTTGCCTGGCGGGCAATTCTGCCTGCAGTGACAAGGCACACAGCGAGTTCTCATTTTCGCCATCCATTACTGGATGCTCCTGTACGAAAATCAGATATTTGCTGTCCGCTGTCAGCTGGAAATCAATAGCCATATCCTGACTTTCTGCTGCAGTCAGAGCCTCTGGCAAAGCCAGTGGTGAGAGTTCCTGTTTGTATATTCGCCGGTCGATATCATTGCTAAACCAGATATGCTCGTCAGCCAGCAGGAAAGCCTTGCCGCCGTATTCATGCACCCGACTGCGAATATTAAAGCCATCCGCTGTCAGGGTTTCTTTTGTTCCATCAGGCCGCTGTCTGACCAGCACACAGCGGCCGCCTTCGGCCGCCAGTTGTTCGAGGTAGTAAAACTGGTCATTATAAAAGACCGGGTACTGCGGCGGTGAAGCAAGCGAGTAGAGCTGTCGCGGATCCAGCCTTGCCTGCCACTGAAGGAATGGGAGTATTTCTACAGGCAATTCAAATTAACCCTTTCAGACCGAATCAATTAAAGACGACTTTAATTTACCGCGTCTTCAATCACCTGACAAACCCTGTCAAGCTGCTCTTCTGTCATATCGGGAAAGACAGGCAGTGAAACCACTTCATTACCGAGGGCGACTGAGACAGGGAAATCAGCGGCGCTGTATTGCAGGTGCTGATAGACCTCCTGCAAGGCCAGCGGCGCAGGATAGCAGGTCGAATTACCTATAGCGTTCTCCATCAGTGCCTGCCGTATCGCATCAATTTTTGTGCTGCGGATAGTATAGAGATTAAAGGCATGCGAGCCATGCTGAGGACGGGCGGGACAGGTAATACCCAGTTTTGCCAGCCTCTCATCATACACACCGGCAATACGCTGACGTGAAGCAATGTTTTCGTCCAGACTTTTCAGCTTGAGGCGCAGCAGAGCCGCCTGCACTTCATCAAGACGACTATTCATGCCGACTTCATCATGCTGGAAAGCCGCGGCGGCCCCATGGTTGCGCAATTTTCGAACGGCTTCCGCTATCTCATCACTGTCAGTGGTCAGCAAACCGCCATCACCATAACAGCCCAGCACCTTGGTCGGATAAAAACTGAAACAACCGGTGTTGCCCATGCTGCCGACACGTTGACCATTATGCTGCGCACCGAACGCCTGTGCTGCATCCTCTACCACAGCAAGATCGTATTTTTCAGCAATTGCGTTGATGGCAGTCATGTCAGCCGGGTTACCAAAAAGATGAACCGGAATAATGGCACGGGTATTTTCCGTTACAGCCTGCTCAACAAGTACTGGATTGATATTAAAACTATCGGCTTCGATATCAACAAATACAGGCCTTGCACCAACCATATCGATGACTTCAGAAGTAGAAAAAAAGGTGTACGGCGTCGTGATCACCTCGTCACCCGGGCCGATTCCCAACGCACGCAAGGACAGGTACAGGGCATCCGTCCCGTTTGCCAGGCCGATGGCATGGCGGCTGCCGACAAACTCGGCCGCCTCTTTTTCAAAGGCATGAACATTCGGTCCCAATACCCAGCTGCCACGTGCGCCATCTTCTATAATCATGGCGAACCACTCATCTTTAAGAGCATTGAATTCCTTACTCAGGTCGAGATAGGGTACGCCTTCTGCTTTTGTCATATTACTCTTCCGTATAGCCTGTTTTTAAAGAAGATTTGAACAGGTCATAATTGCAATCATGATTTGTTCATAGCTTCCTTAATGATATCTGTCACCTGCATGGCGACACGCAGGGCCTCCATGCCATCCTCTCCAGTTACCAGTGGATCACCACCTTCGCGGACGACATCAATGAAATGTTCCAGTTCGGCATCCAGCGGTTGACTGGGTGTGATGCTGTGGCTCTCATAGACGATCTCGGGGTAATTCTGGCCGTCAGGAATATCACCCGGGTAGGCGACTTCCAGCTGTTGATCAACAAAATTAATAGCCCTGTAGCTGTTTCGACCGAACACCCTGATACGTCTGAATTTCTTGCTGGACACTCGACTTGCCGTGACATTGGCAACGGCACCGTTGCTAAATTCCAGTCTGGCATTGGCGATATCGACATGATCAGTCAGCACCGGAGTACCGGTAGCCGAAATGGAAGTCAGCTTTTTACCCACCAGTGACAGCACAATATCGATATCATGAATCATCAGGTCGGTGACCACATCAACGTCAGTTGCCCGTTCGACAAATGGCCCGAGCCGGTGTGCTTCGATGAATCGAGGTTCATTAACATGGTCGGCCAGCGCCATAATGCCTGCATTAAAACGCTCAAGATGCCCGATTTGCAGCGTAGCACCATGCTTGCGTGCTGTTTCAACTATCACCCTGGCATCCTCCAGAGTCGATGCCACGGGTTTTTCCAGAAGCATATGAATGCCTTTCTCAAGATAAGGAACAGCAACCTGTCGATGTAGTGAGGTCGGTACAACAACACTGACAACATCTACCTCATCCAGCAGCGCCATCGGATCGTACAGAGAACGGGTATCATATTCTTTAGCAACACGATCTGCCGTCTCACGGTCCGTATCGGCGACACCAACCAGATCGACACCTTCCATGTCATTGTATATTCGGGCATGAAAGCGGCCCAGATATCCGACACCGATAACCCCTACGCGTAATGCTTCACTCATAATGCAATTCTAGCCTGTTCTAACCCGTTGGCAGCTCATGTTAAGCTTTGATCTCTGTGGAAAACCACAATTTTTTCTATTTTAATCGATTTCTCGCCCAAGGTAACCTGTAATGATTGCCCATGCTCCAGATTCCCGCTGCATACTCATCACCGGTTGTTCCAGTGGCATCGGCCTTGCCATTGCAGCAGACTTACATCAGCGAGGGTACCGGGTCTTCGCCAGTGCACGAAAAAAACAGGATGTCGAAAAAATTCAGCAGTTGGGTCTGAATTGCGTGCAGCTGGATCTGGCAGACACGAATTCAATACAACAGGCTGTAGAGTGGGTTTTGCGACAAACCGGCAACCAGCTGCATGCACTCATCAACAACGGCGCCTACGGTCAGCCAGGTGCCGTTGAAGACCTGAGTACCGATGTATTACGCTGCCAGTTTGAAAGCAATCTGTTCGGCACCCATGAACTGACACGACTTCTTATCCCCAGCCTGAGACAGCAGCCGCGCAGCCATATCATTCAGATCAGTTCGATACTGGGATTTATCTGCCTGCCCTATCGCGGTGCCTACAATGCCAGCAAATATGCGCTGGAAGCACTGACCGACACCATGAGGCTGGAGCTTGCCGGCAGCGGAGTATATTTAAGCCTGATCCAGCCCGGCCCTGTCAGCAGCCGTTTTCGTGAAAATGCCTACAGGGCATTTACCTCAGCGATCAATCCTGAAAACAGCATTCACAGAGCAGCCTATCAAAAAGAAATAAAACGCATGCAGTCAGACAAGCCGGTTCCCTTTACCCTGCCAGCCGATGCGGTACTGGAAAAAGTCATTCATGCGCTGGAAAGCAAAAAACCCGGTATCCGCTACACAGTGACAAAACCTGCTCACGTGTTCAAATTCCTGAAACGAATACTGCCCGACAGATGGATGGACGCGATTTTGATTTCTGCTTCAGGGCATAAAAAAAACTAAATGTATTAGATGTTACGTTTTAGGTATTACGTAAAACCATTGCTGTCCCACAAAAAAGATACTAATTCATCCTGGAGCGGATCACTCACAAATAATCTGTTAGCCGTATATCGAAGATTGTGGAAGGCCCGCCCTCGGGGCGAATTGTCAGGCAAATGCAAGGCTCTATCGCCGCGAGGGCGCGCCTCCCACGAATATCAAATACTTCTGATATGCCGACACTGTTCAGTTTCGTTTTTATGTCGAGAATGATTAATTCCTTTCTCTTTCTATATTCGGCAATATTTTGAGACATATGTGATATTTTTTATGGGACAGCAGTTGCGTAAAACATAATACGTAAAACCTAAATCGTCGCTAAATCAATCCAGCACGTAAGAAACCAGTCCATCGGCGAGTTTGGGCTCGAACCAGGTGGATTTGGGTGGCATGACTTTGCCGGCATCGGCGACCGCCATCAGTTCATCCAGGCCTGTAGGGTAAAGAGAAAAGGCCACTGCCATTTCACCGCTGTTGACGCGCTTCTCAAGCTCGTCCAGGCCGCGTATGCCGCCGACAAAATCGATGCGTGTGTCACGCCTTGGATCGCTGATATTGAGGATGGGGGCTATCAGATTGCTGTCCAGCATTTGAACATCCAGTTTTTCTACTGAATTGGCGGAGTTGGTCAGATCATCGTGTATCGACAGGCGGTACCATTGCCTGTCCAGATACATGCCGTATTGTCCTTTTCTATCCGGTTTAACCGCGACGGCAGATTGTTCGATGTCGAAGCTTTTGCCAAGCCGTAACAGGAATTCTTCTTTCGACAAGCCATTCAGGTCTGTAATCACCCGGTTATAATCAATAATATCCACCTGATCATCAGGAAACAGTACCGCGAGAAAATGCTTGCAGGAGCTGTCTTTAGCCGTCTTATTTTCATTCATCGCACAAACCCGGCTGGCCGCCGCAGAACGGTGATGTCCGTCAGCGATATACAAATAGTCCATGTGGCTGAATGCCTCATCAAATTGTGCAAGCTGGCGGGCATCATTGACCACCCAGAAACTGTGTCGAACACCATCATCAGAGGTTAAATCATAGACCGGTGTCTCAGACTTTATTTGTTCTACCAGTTGATCTATATCGTCTCTTTGCCGATAGGTCAGAAATACCGGGCCAGTCTGTGCGCGCAATGCCCTGATCTGATTGACGCGATCATCCTCTTTTACCGGCCGGGTAAATTCATGTTTACGAATAATATTTTTGTCGTAGGCTTCAATAGATGCCGCTGCTGCGATTCCGGTTTGCACATGATCACCCATGGTCAACTGATAGATGTAATAACAGGACTCGTTATCACGAACGAGAATCCCTTCATTGATCATATTGGCGAAGTTTTCCGCACCGCGCTGGTAGACAGACTCATCATAAGGGTCTTTACCTTGCGGCAGGTCTATCTCGGGTTTGGAAACATGCAAAAAACTCCAGGGTTTATTGCTGGCAAGCTCACGGGCCTCTGCGGTATTGACGACATCATAGGGTGGAGCAATCACATCAGCCACCCTGTCAGCAACAGGTCGCAGGCCTCGAAATGACGAAAGTAGCTTCATAGTTTCAGGTTTAACTCCCGGTCGAAATTGAATTTCTGTCAGAGAAAAAATTTCTCATGCCAGGTTCATGATAATGGCCCATTATACAAGATTGTCCAATCGGATATGACCGTAATATACTGACAATACCAAATACGGAGAATGACCATGACCACCCCGATTTCAAACACGGAACAGATTCGACAATTTCATGCCCAATTTATCAATGCCGTTGCTGAAGCCTGCATGAAACCTGATGAGCGTAACGACCTGGAGCCCCTGTTAAGGCAGGCCGAACAGGCCGGCTGGAAAGATCTTGTCGGTGTGATCCGTCGAATCTACACCGGTCAACGGGAAACCGGTATGCTGGAAATACTGGATGAAGAAGATCGTGTGATCGCCAGCAGCATCCTGCAGGGGATACAGAACCCCGCCACCCTGCCCGATCCGGAACAGAAACCGGATGGCTCGATGGCAGCACCCGGCCTGGCATCGATGATTCAGGCCGCCGCCACAGGTAATGTCCAGGCCCTTTCACTTCTTGGGAATATGGGTGAACAGATGTCCAAAGTGGGGGGGGAAATGTCCCGTATCTCGGGAATTTTTCGCAGGCTGATCGATGGTGAGCGCGACCCCGATGCATTGACAAAGGGAATGGCCAAACAGGCCGAGGAACTGACACTGTCTATTCTTGATGAACTGGGTAAACTTGAAAAACATTGAGTTTTCCAGGTTTTTCTTACGCTCTACCAGGGAAAAAGATGAAAGACGGAAATACTGCTTTGACTTGTAGTGGGAGGCGCGCCTTCGCGTCGAAACGGTCTTGCATATACATTCTGAAACATTCGCCGCGGGGCGCGCCTCCCACAGTCTATGCCACAGTTCTTTTGTACNTCAGCACAAAAAAGAATCATTTAAATGCCATCAATGCCCACCCTTCCCGCTGAATGGGAACATCAAACAGGTGTCCTTATAAGCTGGCCAACGGAATCAACAGACTGGCGAAACAATCTGCCGGATGTTGAAGCTACCTATCTTGAGCTAACAAAACTAATTGCCCAAAACAGTCATGCCTATATCTGCTGCTACGATTCTGATACTCATCAGCATGTACAGAAACTCTGTAGTGACGCCAACATCCCCAATGAATGCTATAGGCTTTACACTATTCCCTATGATGACACCTGGACCCGGGACTATGGGCCGATAAGTCTTTACAGAGAGAATGATATTGTTTGGCTTAACTTTGAGTTCAATGCCTGGGGTGGAAAATACGCACACCAACAGGACAGGCAACTCACTCAATCACTTCACCAGCACTTCAGCGACAAAAGGATATTTAAAAATATCGACTACGTACTTGAAGGCGGCAGTATTGACAGTGATGGTGAAGGGACTGTTCTAACGACCAGCCAATGCCTGCTAGACCCTGCCAGAAACCCGGGTCTATCAAAACAACAGATTGGTGACAGCTTTAGAAAAACACTGGGCATACAGCGTATACTCTGGCTGGATCATGGATATTTACAGGGGGATGACACCGATTCCCACATCGACACACTCGCACGATTTTGCTCTCCTGACACTATCGCCTATGTGCAATGCATTGATCCGACTGACCCACATTTTGAATCCCTGTCCCGCATGGAACAGCAGTTAGAATCATTTAAACAAATGAATGGCCAGCCATACCATTTAATACCCTTACCTCTGCCCACAGCCTGCTTCAATCAACAGGGCCAGCGGCTGCCCGCCAGCTATGCCAACTTCCTGATACTCAATGGCAGTGTGTTGGCACCTGTCTATGCCATTGATACCGACTCACTTGCACTGGCACAGTTACAGAAATGTTTTCCGAAACACACGATCATTCCTGTTCAGTGCCGATCTTTGTTAAATCAGTTTGGCAGTTTGCACTGCATTACAATGCAGATACTTTGATGTTTCAGATAATGGCGCAGGGGGAACTCCCTCATTTCGTAGGACGGCGCTCCTACAATTAGTTGCTCACCCACAGGTTCAAGACATTATAATCAGCGCTGTTATAATCTCATCTGACAACTATGAAGAAAAGCACCTGCATCTATGACCCGTTCACATATTAAAGCCGGGCTTATCCAGACATCTTTTTCGGATGATCGTGATGAGAACTGGAAAAAACTTACCCTTCTGCTGGAACAAACAGCAGCCAGTGGTACTGAACTGGTTGTACTGCCTGAGCTTCATAACGGCCTCTATTTTTGTCAGCATGAAGACAGTAAGGAATTCGACCGGGCAGAATCCATTCCCGGGCCAGGCACTGAGTTTCTGTCGACCCTCGCCAGGCGTCTCAAGCTGGTTATTATCGGCTCTGTATTTGAGCGCCGGGCAGCAGGCCTGTACCACAACACTGCCGTTGTTCTGGATAGTGACGGAAGCCTGGCGGGCATCTATCGCAAGATGCACATTCCCGATGACCCCGGATATTATGAGAAGTATTATTTCACTCCGGGAGACACGGGATTTAAGCCTGTCCAAACCAGCGTCGGCAAGATCGGTGTGCTGGTATGCTGGGACCAGTGGTTTCCCGAAGCTGCCCGGTTGATGACACTTGCCGGTGCTGAACTACTGGTTTACCCAACGGCCATAGGCTGGGATCCTGCCGATAACGAGGAAGAGCAACAGCGTCAGCTGGACAGCTGGATTACGATCCAGCGCGCTCATGCCATCAGTAATGGCATTCCAGTACTGGCAGCTAACCGTCATGGCTGTGAGAGCGACCCGGGCGGCAAAACGAAAGGGACAGAGTTCTGGGGCAACAGCTTTATCTGTGGCCCGCAAGGTGAAATACTGTCACAGGCCGATACAGGCAAAGATTGCCTGCTTCAGGCCGAACTTGACCCGGGACACGGTGAAAATGTAAGACAAACATGGCCATTCCTGCGAGACCGTCGGATTGATGCCTATACGGGTCTTACTCGCCGTTTTCTTGATGACAGAAGAGAAAATGACCAGATAGAAGATGATTCAACAAACACTGGAGAAATATAATGACTGATTGCCTGTTTTGTAAAATGGTCAACGGTGACATACCACCTGACAAGGTCTATGAAGATGATGAAGTTCTGGCATTCAATGATATCAACCCACAGGCGCCTGTACATATTCTCATCATTCCAAAAAAACACATAGCCACGCTGAATGATGCGAAAGATTCAGACACCCTTGTGTTAGGAAAGCTAAATCAAGTGGCTGCTGAGCTGGCGAGTAAGACAGGCTTTGCCGAGGAGGGCTACCGGGTTGTGATGAACTGCAACAATGCAGGAGGTCAGGCAGTCTACCACATACATCTCCACTTACTGGCTGGCAGGCAGATGAGCTGGCCACCAGGGTGATGGATAAAGATGAAAAATTAAGATAAAAGACAAAGGATAAAAAACAAAAGATATGCTCAAGCGAATTACTGTTTTTTTTGAACGCACCATGTCGGTCACGGTGACTGACAAAGCTGAAAATGACCACCATAAGAAACAGATGGCGGCTGCGGCTCTATTTATCGAAGTGCTGAAATCAGACTTTGAACACCGTGATGAAGAATGGGCGACNGTAGAATCGTCATTGCGTGAATTATTTGACCTCAGTAGTGATGAAATCACGCAGATTACTNCTCTGGCGGAAGAAGAGGTGCACAATGCCGTCTCATTGCAGGGCTTCACCCGTTGTATCAATGATAATTACTCAAATGAAGAAAAACTAAGAATCGTTGAGATGTTATGGCGGGTCGTGCTGGCCGATGGTGTGATCAATATGCATGAAAATCACATCATGCGCAAGATTGGCGCCTTGCTTTATATTCCACATAAGGATTATGTTCGAGCCAAACAACAGGCACGTTTGCATCGAAACTAAGAAGTTCCAAGTTCCAAGATCCAAGTATTTGGTTATTAGTCTTATGACTTGGAACTTGGAACTATTTTTTATCCTTCTTCTCCGCCTCCGCCGCTATCAACGCTTCAATCAATTTTGAGCTTGTCTCACTAAGACGATTTACCTGATCATTCAGGCTGGCAAGCTCTGCTTCTATCTTCTTCTGATATTCCATTAAACGTAAAACTTCCTGCTCTGCCGATGCTTCGGCTGTAATATTTCCATCTGCAATCCAGACAATTCTGCTCTCGCCGATCTGAACTCTGACAAAGCTACCCTGTCGCTCAAGCAAGCTGGCTTTTTCACCACAGCTCAGCTTTTCCGACAGGGGCGCAGCATCAGGGGCCGGATAGACTGTTACCAGGCAGGGCTCTGTTGACCTCAGATAGACCACTTCATCTGCAATCGAGACATTAAGAGTCAGTAACCCAGCAACTAAACCAGTACTGAATTTTGTCGAAATTTGATGCATACACCGTCCTTTTTGAGATAGATTTAACTTCATTTTCGCCCCAGATTTACGGAGCGAGGTACTCTATCACAATTATTCACATCCAGTTGCTGCCAAGATCATTTGACCTCTGCAGCAAGGTTAGCAACAATCAGCCCTAATACAGATAAAGGGGACAGTATCATGGTGCCACTGCATCAGATGTTCATTGCGACGGCGAAAAGATATTCCAGCGAAATCGCCATTGTTGATCGCAATCTGCGTAAAAACATCACCTATGGCAGGGCACTGATCGGTGCACTGTTACTCGCCAGGCGCTTTCATAAATACAAGGACGGCTATCTCGGGATAATGATTCCCAATTCCAGTGGCAGCATACTGGCCATTATCGCCACCCTGTTTGCCGGCAAAGTCCCGGTGATGATCAATTATTCCACAGGTGCGGCTGAAAACTCGGAATTCGCCCAGCAGAAATGTAATTTTCATACCATTATCACCTCCCGTGCCCTACTCGAAAAACTGGGTTGCCGACTGGTGCCCGGCATGGTTTTCATTGAAGACCTGATCGACTCGGTTTCGACATATGAAAAACTTCTGGCTGCCGTAAAATCAAAACTGCCTGTTTTTCTTCTGCGAAACCTTGTGCACAGGGGCAAGCTGGAAGAAACAGCGGTCATTCTGTTTACCAGCGGCAGTGAGAAAGCGCCCAAGGCAGTAGAACTCACACATAAAAATATTTCATCGAACATAAATACAGCTCATAAGGCATTTGAATTCAAGCATGAAGACCGCATGCTCGCCATCCTGCCCTATTTCCATGTTTTCGGCCATATGGCGAACTTCTGGTTGCCTCTAAGTCTTGGCATGAGACTGGTAGTCTACGCCAACCCGCTTGACTTCAAGACCGTGGTACGCATTATTCATGAAGAAAAAGCCTCACTGGTTTTCGGCACCCCCTTCTTTCTGATGGGTTTTCTAAAGCAGGCAAAAAAAGGCGACTTTGACTCGATTCGTATCATTATAGCCAGTGCTGACAAGCTACCTGCAACATTGCGCGAAGCATACAAAGAAAAACACGGCATAGAAATAATTGAAGCCTATGGGGCAACTGAAACCAGTCCAGTTATATCATCTAATCTACCCGATGCTAATAAACCCGGCAGTATCGGCCGTGTGTTGCCTGACATTCAGGTTCGTATTACTGACATCGATACAGGAAAAGAACTACCTGTGGGTGAAGAAGGCAACATTCTGGTCAAAGGTGACCTGGTGATGAAAGGCTACCTGAATGATCTGGAAGAAACCGCTCTAAAAATAAAGAACGGCTGGTATGAAACCGGTGACATGGGTATGTTCGATGAGGATGATTTTCTCTGGCACAAAGGCAGACTGAAGCGTTTTGCAAAAATAGGTGGTGAAATGGTTTCTCTGGTCAGGATTGAATCCGAGTTGGTCAAACACCTGACCGAAGAGCAGGAATGCTGTGTTGTAGATGTCCCTGATGCACGTAAAGGCGCCATGATAGTCGTCGCCATGACAGCAGACTACAGCAGCAAAGAGCTAAACCAGAAATTAGCAAAGGACCTGCCCGCTATCTCGCTGCCAAAAAGATATCTTGTGTTCAAAGAACTCCCCAAAATGGGCAGTGGCAAGATCGATTTTCGCACCACTACCGAAATGGTGAAAGCTGCTTTACGTAAGGAAACGAAAGCAGCTGAAGAAAAACGACTGGCTAAGAAGAAGCCTGTAAATGAAAAACCTGATAACAATAGTTCATCAAGCGCTGAATCTCCTGATGAATGATCTCCGCCAATAAAGGGCGCAAAACTCAGATAAATTCAGAAAAAATAATATTAAAGAAAGTCGTTAAGGGGTCGGAGTAATTTATATTTTAGTTACATAAAATTAAATCACTCCGACCCTTTAATCAACCCCTTTAATCGATATACCTGATACATCTCAATTAAGGAGGTTGAGGAGATCAAGAAGTCAGTCCTCTTGATCGAGGTCAGTCACTAAATCACATAGCCCCGTTTTGCATAAGGCCCAGGGTGAACAGTAGCGCTGCCACCAATGCGGCCACGGTTCGAACGTGGTTCCACACCGTCCACCGATCCAGGTAGTGGTCCCACAGGTCAAGAGTGGCTGGATCCGTAGCGGACACGGCGGCCAGCTGGTCATTCAAGGGGACGTTGCCGAACAGGGTAACGAGGAATGTACCAACTATGTAAAAAACAGCCCCGCCCAGGAAGAACATCGCCGAAGGATGACCCCAGCGAGCCAGAGCGAGGCCAAATACGACTAGCGATAGCACGGCGGTCCCCATGAACGCACCCAGGAACGAGGGGTTTATTACGACGACGTTGATCGACTGCATCGCTGCAATACCCTCCGAGGAGGGTATGCGAGCGAGGGCCTTCATCACAAAGCTGGAGAACGCGAAGAAGACTCCCCCTATCAGTGCAGAACCGAGCAGCGCAGTTGTCCCGATGATCGGCATCAGCTGGTTCATTAGGCCACCGCCGTTTTATTTGATGACGATACATCCCACACACCCGAATCGGCGATCCGGCGCGCATACTCGGCGAAATCCGTCGGCTCCCGACCCAGCGCTCGCTGTACACCGTCGCAGACGTAAGCGTTCCTGCCATCGAGTACGGTGGAAAACAGGTAGTCCAGCAACCACGCGATATCATTCGGCAAACCAGACTCAGCAATGCCGGCCGCAAAGTCCTCGTGCGGGATCTGGACATACTGGATCTCGCGCCCACTGGCACGGGCAATTTCTGCCACTGCCTCCTTAAAGGTCAGCATTCGAGGTCCAGTGACCTCATAGACCTGACTCGAATGGCCGTCTTCGGTTAATGCAGCAACTGCGACGTCGGCGATGTCATCCACGTCAACAAACGGCTCCGGGACATCCCCGGCTGGCAGCGTAATCGCACCAGCCAATACCATGTCGAGAAATTCCCCTTCGGAGAAATTCTGGCTGAACCAGCTGGCCCGAACCACGGTCCATTCGATGCCCGCGTGCTGGACAATGCGCTCGCAGAGTTGTGCTTCCTCTTCACCACGACCGGACAGCAGAACCAGACGCTGAACACCGTGCTCAACGGCCTTTTCGATGAAAACACGGATTGACTCAGTCGCTCCCGGGATAGCGATATCTGGTGCATAGCAGATGTACGCCGTCTTCACTCCAATGAGTACGGCGTCCCAGGTGCTCTGGTCAGCCCAGTCGAAGGACGGTTCGGCGGTGCGGGACGCAACGCGTGTCGGCACACCGAG
>JGI24024J18818_10000368_pt1 | contig 16618 bp, 14 predicted proteins | sample Cruoilmetagenom2_FD_18818 | JGI IMG/M metagenome (IMG submission 18818) | reverse complement strand
GCGGCTGGTCAAACCAGCCATGCCCTTAGTCCTCCAGAGTAACCGGCGTCTCGAACCCCGTCGGCTTAATCGCAAGCACCGAGCAGTCGACGCTATCGAGAATCCTCTCGGCCGTATTGCCAATTAACAATCCCTGGATGCCGATGCGCGCCACCGTCCCCATCACGATCAACTCGATGCCTTCGCGCGAGATAAGCTTCGGGATCACTTCTTCTGGGGGGCCTAGCACCAGGTGGCGCCGTGTTTCCGCCACCGATAGGTTTGTCAGCAATCGGTCCAGGCCTTGCCGATGCAGCGCCAGGCTCCGCTCTTCGATGCCGTCCACGTCGACACCGAGGTGTTCCAGGGTAATGGCGTCATATTCCTGGTGGGCATGCACGACATGGAGTTCTGCCCCATCCAGTGCCGCTATCGAGGAGGCAAACTCCAGAATACGCGCGTTGAACGCCTGATTTACCGGCTCATCCGGAAACGGGTCCACCGCGGCCAGGATGCGTTTGTACGCAGGGTGCGGATCCGGCTTGACCATCCAGACCGGGCAGGGGCATTTGCGCATCAGATGACGGTCTGTGGGGTGGAACAGGAAGACTCCGGCGCCGGTTGTGCCTTCGGTGGTCTTGATGAGCAGATCGTGGTCGTGCCGAAGCACCTCGCGGATAATCGCCAGAAAAGCGACCCGATGCCACTGTATGTCGAGATGCAGATCGGTACCCTGCTCACGAAGCGGCGCCAGCCATGCCTCGATACGGGTGCGTTGCTGAAGCTCGATCCTCTCCCGGAGCTGCCTGGGATACGCTGCGGACAAAAGTATTTTCAACTCCAGGGGGAGGTCCTCGAGTACCGTCAATACGTGCAGGCTGGCCCCGTGCAGGCGTGCCAGCTCGGATGCCCGCTCCAGCGCCGGCTGCTGTTGTGCCTCGGGGTCCAGTACCAGCAGAATTTTTCTGAACTGTTTCATGCTTTTCTCCAATGGCCGCAGCTTGCGGCCTTATGTTGATGTTCGGCAGGTTATGAATCCCCAGCCGCTTCACTCCGATGGTACCGGCCTTGATTGCACCACTATGCCAAATTTGCGCGCTTGAGACATGAGGTTTTCAACCCTGGTGGCAGTATCCGGGGTGATGGGAAGACCGGCGGCGCGCAGTGCCCGAGCGGTCCAGACATTGCAAGTATTGAACAGATGGTAGGTCTCCCTGGAAAGGTAGAAGCGGCTGTTTCCGTAGAGGCCGTGACCCAGTGATGTGATGTTGCCGGCCTCGTCCCTGGCGAAACTTGCTGCAATAGTGCGTGAGAGCTGTTCAAAACCGGCGGAGGACAACTCGATCCTGATGATTTCGCTGTAGGGGAAATAGACTGGCACGAGGCTACTGAAACTGACAATGTGCAGGACGCTGGTGGTAGGCAACAGAATCGCCTTGAGGATGAGTCCCATGTGGGGGTCCGGTGTCTGATAGTAATCCATGTCTCCCCAGCCCACCTCCAGAAATTGTGCATCGGAAAAATCCCCAGATGCTGGCCAGACGCTGTCAGGGATCTCGGCACGCCGTAGCACGATCCCGGCGTGCCAGCCGTGGCTCACAAGATAGATCGTTTTGCGCGACTCGTTTTCACTCGGCGTGGGTGCATCCCTGACCGGCGCCGCGCAGGCGTAGCAGCTGGCGGCGAGGAACAGGATCCAGATTCGATTCCTGCTCATTACAGCGGTGTCATAACAGTCGCAACTTGCTCATTACAGGCACTTATTACCCAATACCACGATTCCTTGTGAGTGCACGTGTGCGATGGGCTCTCTGACCTCGGGATCTAACACTCCGTCACTGGCGATCGTGCCGTCATAGTCGAGGGCGAAGACGTGGGGTTTCATGAGGCAGTCATGGACTAGGTTGGCGGTTTCTAGTTTCTAGTGAAACACCATAATACTCTAAAATAGTAACTACTATGGAAAGCTTTAAACTGAAACCAGTCTTTGACCTCAAGCGATGTGATTTCTGAACTATCCTGCGGCGAAGGGTAGATTTTTAATCTGGCATAGAAGATGTCCAGTATGGGTCAGAATTGCCTGTTGTCCTAGGGCCTTGAAGGTCTTACTTTAAAAATTTACCGACCAAACGTTGATTCCCCATGAATGACTGGACCAGACTCCTGACCTTCACATATGTATGAAACTGTCTGTCCGCCCTGAACTGCGACTTTCGACCCAGACTATGTGGATGTTTAAGCTAATAATTTTTTAAACTCTTGCTCGGCTATTACTTAAATCTGATTACACAAGAGTCGCTAAATTAGCTTCACTTGTCTTCCACTTTCTCTTCAGTATTTTTTCATTGCCTCTGTGGTATCTGTGGAAGACGTGGCGGCACCAGTTATCCCGGCTGTAAGCGTGAAGCGCATGGCTTCCTCCATGTTCATATCCAGGGGGCGGACCGCACTACGAGGCATCAGCACTGCATAACCACCAATCATGTAACTCAAGGGCAGATAAACAAGTATGTTATCTTGTTCACGAAATTCTTCTGGCAGGCGCTCCGGAATTGCCTGAGTAACAAACCCGATCACCTGCATACCTGTATTACCGATTGATACTGCAACCACCTGCTCGAATTCTTTTTTACTAGCCGGAGAGAAATAATTAAAAAAGTCACGGATTGCTCGATACACTGATTTGATTAATGGCATGTGGTAGAGGAATTGTTCTCCCCTGGCAAACAACCGTTGAAATACGTAGGCATGCATCAACAGCCCCACCATGAAAACTACGATCAGCCCCGCGATCAAGCCCATGCCTGGCCAGTACAGCGATTTTGGAATCATCAACTGAATCATGTCACCCAATACTGATTCCGCCGATACTGCCAACCAGTACAGGAGATAAAGAGTGAGTGCTACCGGCAGGATGGTCACCAAACCGGTAAGGATATTTCTGCTTATGAATCTCATGATTTGGGCTTCTTCCGATTATGGGATTGGTGACATGCGAGTATATTCCTTAAACACAATCTGCACACTTATGTAGAAGTACACTCAATGGTCATGTAATGTCATCTTCTCATTATGAAATGGTCCTTAAAAATTATCCGCATCGCAGGCATCGATGTTTATGTACATGCCACTTTCTTTATTCTCATTCTCTGGATTGGTCTGGCCTACTGGGGTGAAAGTGGCACATTGGCTGCCGTAGCCAATGGTGTCGGCTTTATCCTGGCACTGTTCGGCTGTGTAGTTCTGCATGAATTGGGGCACGCACTTACAGCCCGGCGCTATGGCATCAACACCCGCAATATCATTCTGTTGCCCATCGGCGGAGTCGCGTTGCTTGAGAAAATGCCGGATGATCCGAAGCATGAAATCGTTGTGGCTCTGGCAGGGCCTGCAGTCAACATAATGATCGCATTTATCCTCTGGCTGTGGCTCAGTGCGAACAATGAACTAACTCCGCCAGATCAGTTTAGTGTCACAGGCGCCCCGTTTCTGGCGCGGCTATTGGTGATCAATATTTTTCTTGCCATTTTTAATCTCTTGCCTGCTTTTCCCATGGATGGTGGCCGTGTCTTGCGCGCGGCGCTGGCAATGCGCATGAGCTATNAACGGGCAACACAATTGGCTGCCACCATTGGGCAGGGCCTTGCTTTATGGATGGGCCTTGTTGGTCTGTTCTATAACCCTTTCCTTATCATCATTGCATTGTTTGTCTGGTTCGCCGCTGCAGCCGAGGCTGCAGCGGCTAATGTTAAATATGCGCTTTCCGGTGTTGTTGTAGGCAATGCCATGAAAACCGAATTCCACTCGTTATCACCCGATGACCCTTTGTCGCGCGTTGTCGATCTTACCCTGGCAGGAAACCAGAAAGACTTCCCTGTGGTGGTAGATGGTTCATTGATTGGTGTCCTCACACAGTCGGGTTTTCTAAACGGCTTACAAGAAGAATACGGCAAGCAGACACGTGTCGACAGTGTCATGAATAAGGGCGTCCAGACTGCAGACATAAGCGAACCTTTGCAACAGGTCCTGGAACGATTACAAACCAGCGATTATCGAATGATTGCCGTAACAGATTCAGGCAAGCTGGTTGGTATTATAGACATCGACAACATCCTGGAGTTGATCAAAATCCAGTCTGCACTGCATACACACTGAAACTAACAGTTATTGGGCAGGCGAAATTCCCAGTTTGCTAATGACTTAATGTTCCGAAATAATTGTTTGCAGAGCCGCCACCGGGAGGCTTTTTGCTGAAATGCTCTGAATGTCCGCCCCGTCCCAAAGCCGTTAGATACTTGCTGTGCGTATGTGTGATGAAGGCTGGCGGAAATACTCGTTGTATTGTTTGAAATTGATTTTGCTGTATTGAGGGATCGTCAAGTAGTTGCTTGGTACTTTATCTGCATCCAGTATCTCCAGCTTGTAGTAATCGTCGCTGTCTCTACAAATAACAAGCCCGGCCTTTAGGCAATACCATAATGCGCGGACTCGCCGAAGAGGCTCCGGGCGCCTACAAAGATGTCAGTGCTGTTGTCGAGACGGCAGACCGTGCCGGCCTGGCTCGTCTGGTAGCAAAACTCGAGCCCCTAATTTGTGTGAAAGGTTGACACGCGATTACCTCAGCTTGCCGGAGACTGCCTGTCAACGGACAACCAGAACCGGGCACGACACATGTTCGAGGTAATGCCACAGTTGTCCACCTCCCACCAATGAGTTGTTGCTGTTAACAAGCAGAACCTGGCTGTTTGATGATGCAGTGGCTTTTACGAGGTCAGATACCTGGTTCCCGGATATACGAATGTAATTAACCCCTTGTTTCTGTGATTCAAGTATCGTATCTGCTTCACGTTGCAGATCGTCCTTCCCGCTATCAGAGCCTCCTGCTATCAGTACGTTAATATCCACGTTCAGACGTTTGGCAAGACTAGCAGCAGCCATCAGTGCCCTTGTTTCATTCTGTGCACTGCCGAATATCACCGATACAGAAGACCTCGCCTGTTGCCCAGGGAAAGCTGGGGCACGCAAGACATGGCCTGTACTTTTTCTCCGAAACTTTTCCGACACGTACTGTCCAGGCCTGCAGAGTGTTAACACATCGACCTCGGTAACAGCTTCCATCAGCTCTGTCTTGACCTGTCCACGTCGAATTCTGAATGAGCAGCTGACACCTTTCTCGCGCGCAATCAGTTCCAGCTTCTGCTTCTCCTGCCGTGCCAGGGATCTGAGTTCCTGTTCCATTCGCTGTAGATTGATAGTTTCTTCGGTCATGGAAGCGGGTCGGATTTCACGCGTGAAGGGCAATTCGGCAAGACGGATCAGATTAATGTCTTCAACAAAGATACCTTCCAGCCCGACTTGCAGACTGGCAGCCAGTTCGGCGGCTGCTTGCAGAGCCTGATGGCTTTGCAGGGAAGCGTCTAATGCAACGGCGACTCGCCGGATAATGTCATTGCCATTTCCCGCGATCATTCCTTCACTCCGGATGATTCGGAGCGGCTAACGTAGGCATGCATCTTCGTGGCGTAATCGGTGAGTTTGGCTGCCACACGATAGTTGATGGTGTCTTTAGGAAATTTTCCGTTTTCATCTCTTTGGCCGGCAGACATGCCAGTGAGAAGTTCAATACCATCGTCTATTGTTTCGACGCTATAAACTGCGAATTTGCCTTCCTCGACTGCTTTACAGACATCATGACGAAGCATCAGGTGCTTCATGTTAGATGCCGGGATCACGACTCCCTGTGTTCCGTCCAGTCCTCGCTTGTTACAAACATCGAAGAAACCCTCGATCTTTTCATTGACGCCACCAATAGGCTGAATTTCTCCATGTTGGTTGACTGACCCGGTGACAGCCAGTGACTGCTTGATGGGTATATCAGACAGCGCCGAGATCAACGCATAGAGTTCAGCCGAGGACGCACTGTCACCTTCCACTTCACTGTAGGATTGTTCGAACACCAGGCTGGCGGTCAGAGAGAGGGGGTGATCCAATGTATAGCGTGACCCGAGATATCCGGAAAGAATCATCACACCCTTGGAATGAATGGGGCCACCGAGTTCGACTTCGCGTTCGATATCGATAACCTTGTTGCCGCCAATTCGGACACGGGCCGTGATGCGTGATGGTTGGCCGAATGAAAATTTTCCAAGCACGATGACGGATAATCCGTTTACCTGGCCCACTTTTTTTCCTGTGGTATCGATAAACAGGGTGCCGCGCTCAATTTCCTCCTGCACTCGGTCACGTATCCGGTCAGCACGATAGTCTGCCGCATCCATAGCCTGCTGCACATCGTCTCTGCCTACGATCTTGTTCCCGCCTTCTCTCGCCCAGTGGTCAGATTCCCGCAGCATGTCCGTCAGGCTCCGCATGTGGGTGGATAATTTATCGGCATCACTGACCATCCTAGCACTATGTTCAATGACACGCGCTACCGCAGCACTGTCAAACTCCAGCAACTTCTCATTGTGCACAATGGTTCCAATCAGACGGGCATAAAGCTGCTGGCTATCAAGATTCCTGTCCATGCGGTCATCAAAATCCACCGCGACCTTGAACAGTTCACTGAACTCCGGATCGAGATAGGAGAGCAGATAATAAATCCTTCGATCCCCGAGCAAGACAAGCTTGACCTGTAGCGGAACAGGCTCTGGCTCAAGTGATACAGTGCTCACCAGACTGAACATTTGCCCCAGCGATTCCATGCGAATCTCGTGCGACTGCAATGTCCGTTTCAGTCCTTCCCATGCGAAAGGCTGGATAAGCACTTTCAGCGCATCGAGAATCAGGTAACCGCCATTCGCCTGATGCAAAGCCCCGGCACGTATCATTGTGAAATCGGTTTCCAGCGTGCCCAGGTGTGCACGATGCTCAACACGCCCAATCAGATTGAGATAGGAGGGATTGTCCTCGTAGACGACCGGAGCGCCGCCCTCTGTATCGCGTACGACCATGGCGTTAACGCGGTAGCGTGTGTTCGATGTCGGTTTAGCGCCAGTGAGCTGGGCTTCGATCAAAGATGGCTTTTCCCCCTCCGGCCTCAGAAAGTCGCGGAAATGTTCGATCACATCCGCTTCGACATCATTGAGATAGTCAGCCACGGCTGTTAGATCGTGATACTTGTTTCTCAATGTATCAATAAAATTGCCCACGGCATAAGCCGCCATTTCACGATTGAGTACATTGATTTTCTCGTGAGTTTCCTTCTCCCACTGTGGTGCTTCGTGCAGTGCCTTGAGAAGACGCTCCTGCAGCAGTTCTGTATCTTCTTCGATACGACTGCGTTCTTTCTCCGGGAGGCTTTTGAATTCTTCAATGTTGATAACCTCATCATCCCGAACTGGTGCCAGGGTTATGCCGGTCGGGGTATGAATCAGGCCGATGCCTTTTGCCTTGGCTGCCTTCTGGATGTCAGCAATGGCCTGCTCCTGCCGCTCCTGCAGTTCCTCTTCTATCACTTGTGTACGGGTATGATATTCCTCGCTCTCAAAAACAGCCGGGATGGCGGTGTGGAGGTCGTCAATAAGCTGTTCCATATCGATACTCAGCTCATGGCCCATGCCGGATGGCAGTTCAAGTGCGTGAGGCTTATGGGGTTGCTGGAAATTGTTTACGTAACACCAGTCAGATGGAATGTCTTCAACTTGTGCCTTCTCCTCGACATAACGATGAACGAGGGAATATTTACCGATCCCCTTGGGACCAAGTGCAAACAAGTTATATCCATCACGTTGAATATTGATACCAAAACGAACGGCTTCGATCGCTCTTTTCTGCCCGATCACTTCAGTCAATGTTTTAAGTTCGGCAGTGGTTTTGAAGTCGAACTGGCCGGTGTCGCAACTGTGATACAGCTCGGAGGGTTTCAGGTTATTGGTCGCCATGGTCTGTCCTTGTAAGTGTGAGAGCCGATATGGCATTTTTTAGAATTTAACACAGCAGGGCGTTCCAGTGATCATGTCCTCGCTGCCCCCTCAATTTCTGGATGCCATGTCTTCATGCTAGATTCACATAAGATTACTTTATCAATACCACAAAGGTATACAGTAGCAGTTTAAAAGGGGTACATGATGGAAGACGTCTTTACATTTGCCGATAAGCTGGGACCACTGAAGGTGATTCATGTTCATGAACCGTCCATTGGCCTGAAAGCGGTGCTGGTAGTGGATAATGTGGCCAAGGGTCCATCCATCGGCGGCATGCGCATGGCACCTGATGTATCGACAGAGGAATGCTTACGCCTGGCCCGTGCGATGACTTTCAAAAATGCAGCCGCGGGATTGCCGCATGGCGGAGGGAAAATTGTAATCTACGGTGATCCCAAAATGCCGAAGGCAGAAAAGGAAAAGCTGCTCAGAGGCCTGGCCCAGTCATTACGTAACGAAGACAGCTACATTTTTGCACCGGACATGGGAACCGATGAGGAATGTATGGCCTGGATCCGTGATGAGGTCTGTCGCGTTGTGGGGCTGCCTCGGGAAATCGGTGGGATTCCACTGGATGAGATCGGTGCAACCGGCTGGGGATTGACTAATGTGGTTGATGTGGCCCTCGAGCATTGTGACTTTGAACTGGAAGGCGCACGTCTGGTGGTCCAGGGATTCGGCGCTGTGGGCAAGAACACAAGCCGGTTTCTGACCGAAAAAGGAGCAATACTAGTCGCAGTAGCCGACTCTGCTGGCGCTATTCACAATCCCGCAGGGCTGGATGTCGACAGGCTCCTGGAACTGAAGAACGCAGGCAATAGCGTGATCGATTACGATGATGCAGAGAAACTGGATCGCGAGGCGGTCATTGGTGTCGAGTGCGAAATCTGGATTCCGGCAGCGCGTCCTGATGTCGTTAATGAGGAAAATGTCCATCGCCTCAATACCCGGCTGGTGGTCGAAGGGGCCAACATCCCCTTCACACACGGGGCTGAAAAATATCTGCATGAAAAAGGCGTGCTGTGCATACCCGATTTCATCGCCAATGCCGGTGGCGTGATCTGTGCAGCGATGGAGTACCATGGTGCGAGTCAGGCCGCAGCGTTACAGACCATCGAGGAGAAGCTTCGACGCAATACTGAACAGGTGCTGGAAGTATCAAGGCGTGAACAGATTCTGCCACGAGAGGCCTCGATGGAGATGGCTTTACAGCGGGTAAACCGGGCCATGAGTTTCAGACGCTATTCGTTGTTCTCTACGGCAGAGAATTGGATATAGGAGACCAACAGGGCAGCTGAAATGTATCGCATACGGTTCCATGGTCGTGGCGGCCAGGGTATGAAGACCGCCAGTCGTATTCTGGGCACTGCCTTCTTTCTCGAGGGCTACGAAGTGCAGGATGCGCCGCGTTATGGTGCTGAACGACGCGGTGCACCCATTTTTGCCTATGTGCGTGCCGACAGGGCACTTATCAATGAACGTGGCATCATCCGGCATCCTGACCTGGTCATTGTGGCCGATGATAGTCTGGTGCCTGTGCCCGCCGCAGGGGTGCTGGCCGGGATCACCGATCACACCCTGATGCTGATCAACAGTGCCGAGAAAGCAGATCTGTGGAAGGAACGACTCAATCATAGCGGCGCCATACTGACCTTACCGGTAGTGGCAGATGTGACTGACAGGGGCGAACTGCCTTATGTGGGTGCTGCATGCGCTGGTGCCGCAGCCCGTCTGACGGGTGTTATTACGGAGGTCGCCCTGGAACAGGCGATCAAGAATGAACTGGCCGAGCTGGGAACGGCTGTAGTCGACAAAAACCTGCACAATGCACTGGCAGCCTACCGCGCCATGGCATCACATGCAGGGCAGGTAGAGGAGGGTGGCCTGGTATCAGCTGCCGGCTATCAGATCCCTGACTGGATCGACCTTCCCTTTGACGACGCGCGGATTTCCGCCCCGACTATCCATGCCGCAGCTACCAGTGTCATGGTAAAGACGGGGCTGTGGCGCACCCAGCGGCCGGTCATTGATTATGCCCACTGTAAGGGCTGCTGGTGGGTTTGCAGCAGTTACTGTCCGGACGGCGCCATCAATATCGTCGAGGCTAAACCTGTGATCGACTATGACCATTGCAAGGGCTGCATGATATGTGTTGCCCAGTGCCCCCCGCATGCCATTGCGGCCGTCCCGGAAAAACAGGCACAGGAAGAAGAAGCCAGATCGGTCATCGGAGAATCGCCATGAAGCGCATCCTGCTCACCGGAAACGGCGCGGCTGCCTGGGGGGCAAGGCTGGCTACCGTTGACTATGTCCCGGCCTTCCCGATCACGCCCCAGACCGAGATCATTGAAACCCTGGCCAACTGGATCGATGCCGGAGAAATGGCCGGACGCCTGGTGACGATGGAATCGGAGCATTCCATGATCACCGCAGCGGGCAGTGCGGCAGCAACCGGGGTCCGGGTGTTCAGTGCCACGTCCAGCCAGGGACTGCTGTACGCCATGGAAATGCTCTATACGGTATCCGGATGGCGCGCACCTTTTGTGTTGGTCAATGTGTCACGCGGTTTGTCAGCACCCATCACACTGGAGCCGGACCACAATGATATCCTCGCCGCCCGCGACAGCGGCTGTCTGCAGATCCACTGTGCCAGCTGCCAGGAAGTACTGGACAGCACACTCATGGCCTATCGCCTGGCCGAGGACGAACGGGTCCGCCTGCCGGTGATAGTCAATCTTGATGGTTTCTATCTGTCGTTTACCCGTGAACCGGTGGAGATACCGGATGCCGATGCAGCTCGGCAGTTTGTTGGTTCGTTCGATGCCGAAAATATACGCTTCCGTGCCAGTACACCGGAAAGCCAGGCAGTGGCAGTACTCGGTGGAGGGCCTTATTCCTATTTCCGCTATGAGACCCATCTTGCGGCGATGAACGGTCTGGCCGTTTACGATGAGATCGCTGAGGAATTCAGTGAGTGCTTTGGCCGTAAACATGAAGCGGTGGAAGCCTACCGGACTGACGATGCAGATTATCTGTTCGTCATGATGGGATCTTTTGCAACCAAGGCCAGAGAGGCTGTAGATCGCTTGCGTGAAGAAGGCTGGGCGGTTGGTCTGGTCAGGCCCCGCTTGCTACGGCCGTTGCCGGCAGCACATCTGCAGCTACTGCTGGCCAACAGGAAAGGGGTGGCTGTCATCGATCAAAATATTTCCATGGGCATGGGCGGTGTACTGCACAGTGAGCTGGCGTCGGTGCTGTACGGCAGGAATGATGCCCCACCAGTGCTGGCGAGTTTCATCGGCGGGCTGGGCGGTCGGGATATCAGTACTGAGGAATTCTTCGAGATGGCAGAGATGGTCCGACAGGCTGCCGACACAGGTGTGACGCCTCCTCCAAGGCTGCTGTATACGAAGACAGAATTGCGAGAGGTGCGCAAGTTGCAGGTCATTGCCCAGGTCGAACGCCAGCAACTCGGAGAGACAGATGACTGACGAAAGCCGAACCATTCGCAGTATCAAGGACCTGCCATCTACCCATCTGTTAGGTACAGGTACACCCATGTGTGCGGGTTGTGGCGCCCTCGAGGCAGTGCACGAAATTTACGACATCCTTGGCAAAAAGACTGTTTTCGTCAACGCGGCGGGATGCATGACCTTGTTGTCAGTCTACCCGTTTACGCCATTTCGCGGCTCGTGGCTCTACACCGCTATGGCATCAGCCCCGGCCGGTGCGCAGGGGATACGTGACGCACTTGATATCCTGCTTGAACAAAAGCGCATAAAAAAGGGAGAGGATCTCGAAGTAGTCGTACTGACTGGCGACGGAGCAGCTTATGGAATGGGATTGTCAGCGACATCCGGTGCCATGGAACGCAACCTGGATTTCATTTACCTCTGTTATGACAATGAAGGTTACGGGAATACAGGTCAGCAGTATTCCGGTGCAACGCCGCATGCTGCCCGCACATCTACCAGCAGGGGAATGCGTGGTTTCGCTGGTTATAAAAAGGATTTGTTCGATATCTGGGTGGCGCACAAACCGTCTTATGTGGCCACGGTGATCGGCGCAGAGCCACTGGATCTTGCAAAAAAGATCGAGAAGGCCCGTGGTATCGAGGGGCCACGCATGATCATCGCGCTGTCTCCCTGTCCGACAGGTTGGGACTATGACCCCAGGGAATCGGTGAATGTCGGCCGACTGGCAGTGAAGGCCGGGGTCTGGCCGCTCAAGGAGTATGTGGACGGCCAGGTTGTTCACACAAGGGTTCCACGGGAAAGGGTGCCAGTAGAAGAGTACCTCAAGCTGCAGGGACGCTTTGCCCATCTTTTCGAACCGGAGCGTAACGAAGCCTTGCTGGCCGAGATTCAGGCGAAGGTGGATGCCTACTGGGAGAGGTTAGCCAATACCAATGAACCACACTCAAACTCGCAATAGTTACTTCCACCGCGGTGGTGAGACACCCTTACTGGGACAGACAATCCCCGCGTTTTTTGGCGGTATCGCTGAGCAGTATCCCGATCATGAAGCTGTTGTTTCACAGCATCAGGGCCGTCGTCTGAACTATCGTGAACTGTCTGCGGGCGTTGACGAGCTTGCACGTGGACTACTGAGCATAGGGTTTGGAAAGGGTGATCGTATCGGGGTCTGGTCAACCAACAACGTCGAGTGGCTACTGCTGCAGATGGGAACTGCGCGTATCGGTGCGATACTCGTTAATATCAATCCAGCCTATAGACCAAGGGAGTTAGCCTATGCCCTGCAGCGTTCCGAGGTGCAGGGCATCTTTACCATTCCATCATTCCGTACCAGCGACTATGTGGCCATGCTAGTGGAGCTGCTGCCCGAACTAAAGACGGCCGAGCCCAGTCAGATCAGCAGTGAAGAACTTCCTTTCTTGCGTCGAGTCGTGATCTATGACCCGAAACAGCCCGCTGATACATATCGCCCATATCCCGGTTTCACGACATGGCAGGAGGTCTTACATGCAGCGCAGGCCGTTGATCAAGAGGCAATAGAAGAGCTGACGATGTCCCTGGATCGGGATGATCCGATCAATATCCAGTACACCTCCGGTACGACCGGCTTTCCCAAGGCGGTGCTACTGACTCATCATAATATCCTCAATAATGCCTGGTTCTCGGCCAGAGCTATGCACTTCACCGCGCAGGACCGGCTCTGTGTGCCGGTACCTTTCTATCACTGTTTTGGCATGGTGTTGGCGAACCTGTTGTCTCTTTCTGTCGGGGCCTGCCTGGTGCTGCCCAGCGAACACTTTGATCCACTGTCGGTATTGCAGGCGATAGAGCGGGAGCGATGTACGGCGATCCACGGTGTACCCACCATGTTCATTGCCGAATTGGAGCACCCGCGATTCAAAGAGTTTGACCTATCTACACTACGCACCGGAATTATGGCCGGTGCAAGCTGTCCGCCTTCACTGATGAAACGAGTGATGGAAGACATGTACTGCAGGGAGATCCTGATCGGTTATGGTGAAACAGAGGCCTCGCCGCTGACCCACCTGACAGATCGTGACGACAGCCTGGAACGACGCACCGAAACGGTAGGAAGAAACTTGCCACACCAGGAGGTCAAGGTGATAGATGTCGAGAGTGGGGCAACAGTCCCGCTTGGTGAAGTCGGAGAGATCTGTTTTCGCGGTTACCATATCATGACGGGCTATTATGGTGACCCCGAAGCCACTCACAAGGCCATCAACGAGCATGGATGGTTGCTCTCGGGAGATCTGGGCAGTATGGATGCGGACGGCTATGTAAAGATCACAGGCCGACTAAAGGAAATGATCATCAGGGGTGGTGAGAATATCTATCCGCGGGAGATCGAGGATTTAATCTTTACTCATTCGAAAGTAGCCGAAGTGGCGGTTTTTGGTATTCCGGATGAGTATTACGGTGAAGAGGTGATGGCCTGGATACATTTGCATGCCGGAGAAGAGGCGAACGAGGAGGAGATTCGTGAATACTGCGCGGATAAGTTGGCCCACTACAAGATTCCGAAATACATCTGGTTCGTTGACGATTTTCCCATGACAGTAACCGGCAAACTGCAGAAATTCCGTATGCGGGAAATGGCTGCGGAAAGACTGAAGTAGGGCAGATAAACTCAGTAACAATATGTGTATAAACTTGGATTTAATCTGACAGTCACACAATGATGTTGTAATTTTGTCTGACACAAGAAGGTCTGCTTTAAACACAGACGCATGTGTCCATAGAGAAATGCCGTACTTCTGAATGCGAACCATTGCGCTCATTGGAGGAAGCAGTCTGGCTAACCAATCTTTTAAGAGCAATAAGGGCCATTTTCTCCCCCCGAGATGTATATACACAAAGATGGTGGGATGCTGGCAAAGTTGTACATTTCAACAAACTACTATAAGCCGATTACGCTATGTTCAAAAAAATATTGGTGGTTACTTTTTTTCTGTTCTGGGTCGTACTGGCCATCAATCCGGTTGATCCCGGTGTATGGGCGCTGGAAAACATTCTGGTCGTCACGGTATTCCCCGTTGTGCTTTGGCTCGACAGACAATACAGCTTTAACAACTGGACCTACCTCAGTCTGACAGTATTCGTCATTTTGCATCTGTTTGGTGCACACACGACGTACAACACCATGACATATTTCACCTGGTTTTCAGAATGGTTTGGCTGGGAACGAAACTACTACGACCAGGTGATCCATTTACTGTTTGGTCTGATGGTATTCGTGCCGTTTTTTGAAATCTTTTACCATCAGGGTGTTTCCAGAAAATTAAGCTACCTGATCGCATTTTTATTCATCACTGGTGTCGGCGCCTGGTATGAAATTCTGGAGTGGGTCACCATGGCNTTGTTTTGCAAACAACCGGAGGAGGTCTGTTCAGATGTCATCACACAGAGGGACATCTGGGATGCACAAAAAGATATTGCCTATGCCATAATTGGTTCGATCATTGCTCTGTTGTTACATAGCTTGTGGGGCAGCAAAATCAGAAAAAAGGGGAGGATGAATCCGCCTGCCATCAGTCGCTGATTGGGCCGTTTACTGACATTCATAGGTTGATGTATCAGCTTGACAAGGTTAGATACAATCTACCGGCCGATAACAATCGTTATGCATGCACATAATGAGTGATAAAATGTCGTTATAATGTTTGGTGATAGGCTCACGATCACACAGATGAACTCGCTGAAGTAAACGAACCAGTGTGCTGCAAAGTTTCGTTCATCTGATAAATTTCTGACGTGTATCGTACTGATATTTGATTGAGAGATAATCGAGTACCTTATAATCCTATATATTTAAATGATTACTTCGGTCGACAAAAAAACGGGGGTTTTTAGAAGGCTCCGTCGTACCTTCATAGCCGGCCTGCTGGCGGCACTTCCGCTGGCCCTCACGTTAGCCGCTATCGTCTGGCTCGCAGAACTCATACATCGTTTCCTGGGACCCGGCAGTGCCTTTGGTAAATTGCTGGGTTCATTTGGGTTGCGGTTTGTCACCTCGGAGATGGTTGCCTACCTGATCGGGCTGCTCGTTACATTGTTACTGATCTATGTGCTCGGTGTGCTCGTAGAAGCGGGCATGAAAAGCCACTGGCAGTCTTTGATCGATAACATCCTGAACCGCGTCCCGCTGGTACGCACGGTCTATAATGCGCTGAACAAAGTGATACGCATGTTCGAGCTCCAGGATCAGTCGGAAATCAAGTCCATGAGTGCGGTGATGTGCCATTTCGGCAGCAAGGAGGGCGGCACCGCTGTGCTGGCATTACTGACCAGCCCCGAGCCGATACATCTCAACGGTCTCGACTACTATGCGATCATGATTCCAACTGCACCTGTGCCATTTGGCGGTGCCATTCTCTATGTGCCGGTGGAATGGGTGGAACCATCCGATATGGGATTCGATGGATTACTCAACATCTACATGTCGATGGGCGTCACGTCACCAGATTATCTGCACAAGCAACCGAGTAAGGATTCGTCCGTTACCTGATTGATGGAGATTGAGTCTGACCGCCACTATTGATCGGTCGCAGTATGAAGATTCCAGGTTATTACTTTAGGGGGAAGCTGAACTATTTTTGCTATTAGAAAGAATCAGCCCCCATTTATCCTAGTAGCCCGGACCGGTAGCATTCCGCTCTGGGTAAAACTCTGCTACACGGGATTTATCATCATACTGGTACCGGTCTACTGGTGGCAGCACGGTCCGGTTAATTTTTTATGGGGCTCAAATGTGGCACTGCTGGTCACACTGCTCGGGCTTTGGCTGGAATCATCGTTGCTGGTTAGTATGATGGCGCTGTCGGTGTTGATCCCCGAGGTAGGATGGGCCGTTGATTTCACCGTTCGACTCATCGTCGGTCCGGACATCGTCAGTTTTCGTGGAACTAGCTATATGTTTGATCCTGGCATACCCTTGTTTATTCGCAGCCTCTCTTTATATCACCTTGTATTGCCTCTACTCCTGCTGTGGGTCATCCACCGCCTCGGTTACCATCGCAAGGCCCTGCTGGGCCAAACCCTGTTCCTCTGGATAGTGCTCCCGTTGAGCTACCTGGTGAGTAAACCTGCCGCAAATATAAACTGGGTATTCGGTTTTATTGATCCACCCCAGCAGTGGCTGCCAGGTACCGGATATGTGCTGTTCCTGATGGCGTTGTTCCCGTTGGCGTTATTCCTGCCTACTCATCTGCTGTTGCGGCG
>JGI24024J18818_10000367_pt1 | contig 16647 bp, 10 predicted proteins | sample Cruoilmetagenom2_FD_18818 | JGI IMG/M metagenome (IMG submission 18818) | reverse complement strand
CCCTTGCACCTGGTGGCCATGAACCGGCCGTCCCTGGAGAAATTTGCGCCGATGGTAAAATCCGGGGGTGTGATTTTTATCAACAGCTCGTTGATCGATATCGATTCGGGGCGCGATGATGTGGATGAACTGGTCGTGCCGGTGGTCGATATTGCCAAGTCCATTGGGAACGTCCGGGCCGCCAATATTGTTGCCCTGGCGTCCTTTGTGGCCCGCTCCGGGGTTGTCGATCTTGACCGGCTGCGCACCTGTGTCAAAGCGGAGTTCGCCCAAAAAGAGAAACTGATTCCGATCAACATGAAAGCGATCGAAGCAGGCTCAAAAGCGGCTCAAGCCGGTTGAGAAGTCGTGAACCTGAAACCGATGTCACTCACCATTCCCGAACATATCCGCTCGCTGAAACCATACATCCCGGGAAAACCGATCGATGAGCTCGAGCGGGAATACGGTATTCGAGACTCCATCAAGCTGGCGTCCAACGAAAACCCCCTGGGTCCGTCTCCCCTGGCCATGGCGGCGATCCGGTCGGCTCTGGACGGCCTGCATCGTTATCCTGATGATGGTGGCCATGAATTGGTCCACCGGCTGGCGGCGCACCTGTCTTTGGATCCGGAAGCCATTGTACTGGGTAACGGGTCGGATGAAGTGCTGACCATGCTCGCCCGGGCCTTTCTACGTCCCGGTGATATGGCGATCATCCCACAACCCTCATTTTTGATGTATGAGCTGGTTGTCCGCTGGGCAGGGGCCGAGTGCCGGTTTGTTCCTTTAATGGATATGACGATAGACCTCGAAGCAATGCTGGCACAAGTTACTGACCGTTGTCGCATGGTTTTTTTATGTAACCCCAACAATCCCACCGGCACGGTTGTTTCCCGGGAAGCCTTTGATGCCTTCCTCGAAAAAATTCCAACCGACCTGGTGGTTGTAGTGGATGAAGCTTACGGGGAGTTTGTGCGCACAGACGATTGTCCCCTGGGAATCGAGTATATCCATGGCGATCGGGCTGTGGTGACTTTACGTACCTTTTCCAAGGTTTACGGCCTGGCCGGGTTACGTATCGGCTACGGATTGATGGCCCCGGAAACAGCAGCCATTCTTCACCGGGTCCGGATCCCGTTTAATGTGAGTACTCCTGCCCAGGCTGCGGCCATCGCCGCTCTGGATGATACTGAATTTATCGATAAAACCCGGCGGCTGATCAGCGATGGACTCACCTTTTTAACCGGTGCACTGGACGATCTCGGCTTTCGTTATTTTCCCACCCAGGCCAATTTCTTCCTCATTGATGTAGAGACGTCCGCGGATGATATCTACATGCAGATGCTTCGGCAAGGGGTGATTGTGCGATCCATGTCCGCTTATGGATACCCTCATTACATTCGCGTGAATGTCGGCTTGCCGGAAGAGAACGAGCGATTTATCCGGNCCCTTGACAAAATTCGATCAAATGGATGATAAGGGTCGATTCATGAAGAATGATGGCGCAATAACTAGCGGATCCTTTATCGTTACCATCGACGGGCCGGCCGGATCGGGTAAGACTACGGTGAGCCGTTTGGTGGCTGAGGGGCTGGGGTTCGATTATGTCGATACCGGAGCCCTGTACCGGGGTGTTGCGTATGCCGCTGTTAATGCCAATATAAGACTGGATAATGATGACGCCCTGGATCGGCTGTGCCGTTCACTAACCATCCGTATGGTCAGGGGAAAGGACGGGTTGCATATCTTTGTCAACGGAGCCGATGTTAGCGGAAAAATCCGGACGTCGGATATCTCTATGGCCGCCTCGGCGGTTTCCGCCCGCCCGGTGGTTCGCCGCTATCTGTTGAAATTACAGCGGGACCTCGGCCGTGATCGGCAGGCGGTATTTGAAGGTCGGGACATGGGAACCGTGGTTTTCCCGGATGCGGACGTTAAATTTTTCCTGGACGCCGAAATAAAGATAAGGGCCGAAAGAAGGCATCACGAGATGACCCATGACCATGACATTACTATAGAACAGGTCCAAGAGGATATGATGCGCAGGGATAAAAACGATTCTTCGAGGACCGTGGCTCCCTTGAAGGCAGCGGCTGATGCCGTTTATGTGGACACAACGGATCTGTCTATCCGTCAGGTGGTGGATCTAATGATAGCGCACGTTACCAACCGTTTACGACAAGGGATCGTGCTTTGAAAGGTCTCATAAATTGATAGACTTTAATCCCCTCTTTTTTCCCTCCACGATAATTAAAATATTTCGTAGCAATTCGCCATTTTTTAGTTGTATATCCATTTGCACTTTGTTATTAATTAAGGTTATGCGTTATCAGAGAACGTGGCGCATAGACAAATATTGCCAAGGGGGATTAAGTCAATGAACGATGCAGGTGAAAACATGTCAACCAATCAAATGAATCAAAACAAGCCGCAGAACACTGAAGCAGCGCCGGTAAATGACCTCGATGTTACCTCGGGGATGGAAACCGTGTCGGAACCGGAAAGCCCGTCGAATGATGAGATGGCCCCGCCAGCGGAGTCGGCCGGATCATCCGAGCCGGAACCGGCCGAGACCATGGAATCTTTGATGGAGATGTACGAGGAGAGCTTCAAACAATTTGAAGAAGGCCAGGTCGTTACCGGCCGGATCATCTCCGTCGATAAGAATCATGTCCTTGTCGATATCGGCTACAAGTCCGAAGGGCAAATCCGCATTGATGAATTTTTTGATGAAGCGGGTAATGTAAATGCCGTGATCGGTGACAGCGTAGAAGTCATGGTTGAATTCTGGGATGATGAAAACGAGGTTGTCAACCTGTCCAAGGAAAAGGCCGAAAAGGTCAAGGTCTGGGATGCCATCAAACAGGCTTACAAGGATGAAGAACCCATCGAGGGGGTCATTTCCAGTCGGGTCAAGGGGGGATTTTCGGTAGATGTGGGTGTGCAGGCCTTTTTGCCCGGTTCCCAGGCGGACTTGCGCCCTGTGCGTCACCTTGATGATATCGTTGGCGGTACCTTCAAATTCAAAGTGTTAAAGTTTAACCGTAAAAGGAGCAATATCGTTCTCTCCAGGCGGGTTCTTCTGGAGACGGAACGGGAATCTCAGCGGGCGGACACCCTGGCATCGATTTTTGAGGGCAAGGAAGTGGAAGGGGAAGTCAAGAACATTACCGAGTACGGTGTGTTTGTGGACCTGGGCGGTGTGGATGGCCTTCTCCACATTACCGATATGTCCTGGGGGCGTGTTAAGCATCCGTCTGATCTTTTTTCTGTGGGAGATCGGATCACCGTTAAAATTCTGAATATCGATTTAGATAAAGAAAGGGTTTCCCTTGGCATCAAACAATTGACACCGGATCCGTGGTTATCGGCGGAGGAAAAATATCCGATCGCTTCACGTGTTAACGGTCGGGTTGTCAGTTTGACTGATTACGGTGCGTTTGTAGAACTGGAAGAGGGTATCGAGGGGCTGATACATGTATCGGAAATGTCCTGGACNCGTAAGATTCGACATCCGTCCAAGGTGGTCTCCGTGGGAGACGAGGTCGAGGCGGTGGTGCTGGATATCAAACCGAAAAACCGGCGGATTTCACTCGGCATAAAACAGGTGGTTCCCAACCCATGGGACGAGATCTCGGAAAAATATCCGATCGGCACCATCATCGAGGGAAAGATTAAAAACATTACCGATTTCGGTATGTTTGTCGGTATCGATGAGGGTATCGACGGGTTGGTTCATATTTCGGATATTTCCTGGGTCAAAAGGATCAAACACCCTTCCGAGCTTTACAAAAAAGGAGACATGGTCCAGGCCAAAGTGCTCGACATCAATAAGGAGGCGGAGCGGTTTTCNCTGGGGATCAAGCAGCTTGAACCCGATCCCTGGAGCACGATTAGTGAGCGTTACGATGTGGGCAAGGAGATTACCGGCACCATTACGAATGTCACCGATTTTGGCATTTTTGTAGAACTGGAAGAGGGAATTGAGGGATTGGTGCATGTGTCGGAAATCAGCAAAGAGAAGATAAAAACACCGGTGGATATGTTTAAAGTTGGAGATCTGCTTACAGCCAAAGTGATGAATATCAATGGCGAAGAGCGGCGAATCGGCCTCTCCGTGAAGCGCATGGAAATGGAGGACGATCAGAGCTTGCTGAATGATTATATCAAAACGGCCAAATCGCCAACGTCGAGCTTCGGTGAAATTTTGAGAGAAAATCTACAGGAAAAAATTGAAAACAAAAAACAGGAAACCAGCGAAGCGGATGAAGCAAAAAGATCGATTGCCGAAGATCCAACCAAGATACAAGACGCTGTAAATGATGGGATCGAAGATGGCGAGCCGGAAAAAACTGAAGAAGATGCCGGCGAAGCGGATGAAGCAAAAAGATTGAATGCCGAAGCTCCGACTAAGGCCGAAGACGCCGCAAATGATGGGATCGAAGATGGCGAGCCGGAAAAAGTCGAACTGGAAAAGATCGAAGAAGACGCCGGCCAGGAAACAGTAGAAGATTCAGCACAAGAAAAAATAATTAATCTTGGAGAGTAAGGAGATTCTTACCGATAATTGAGGCGATGTTTTCCCGCAGACACCCATTTCTTTTTTCAATTCTCGTTTTCACGGGAATCGTTTCGGTAACCGTTATTGTGCTCGGACTGATTATCACCTTCGGTTTCAGGCATCTGACTGATTTCGGTGATATGCGGGCTTCCGGGAAGGAGAAAGTGGGCGTTGTGGAACTATCGGGCGTCATTGCTGATTCTCGCAAGACCATTGCCCACTTGAAAAAATTCCGTGAAGATAAAACCATCAAGGCGATTGTTGTTCGGATCAATTCTCCCGGCGGCAGTGTCGGGCCTGCCCAGGAAATCTATCGCGAAATAATTAAAACCAAGCAGAAAAAGAAAATGGTCGCTTCCATGGGATCTCTGGCGGCTTCCGGCGGTTATTATGTTGCTGCAGGGGCTGATAAGATTATGGCCAATCCCGGGACTATCACCGGCAGTATCGGGGTGATTATGGGATATACGAATTTTGAGCAGCTGCTTGAGAAGATCGGACTGGTTCCCGTGGTGGTGAAAAGCGGACAATATAAGGATATCGGATCACCGGCCAGAACCATGTCGTCCGAGGAGAAACAGCTGCTTCAACAAGTTACCGACGGGATCCATCGTCAGTTTATCCGTGATATAGCTGAGGGTCGGGGGTTGGCTGTGGATAAGGTCCAAAAAGTAGCCGATGGTCGAATTTTTACCGGCGAAGCAGCTGTAAAAATGGGGCTGGTCGATCGATTGGGAAATGTGGAAGATGCCGTTCAATGGGCCGGAAGCCTGGCCGGTGTTGAAGGAGAAGTTGAAGCGGTATACGCACGGGACAAAGATTTTTCTCTTCTTAAATACCTTTCCGAAACCACGTTGAAGATTCTCACGGAAAAAGCTTTATATAAGCAATTATATGCCGGTTACCTTTATCTGCCAGCTGAATAAGAGGCGGAAGTCAGCGGGTGCCGGGAAGCAGGAGATTTGCATATAGAATTCGGTCCTGCGAAGATGATATGAACCGGTAGGGGCGAATCTTGTATTCGCCCTTAGACTACGCTCATTCAGAGATAGAGGGCGAATACGAGGTTCGGTGGATTGACAAAAAGGGCGAACACAAGGTTCGCCCCTACATATAATGGAACCTCCTAGGCGGCAGGTTTTCTAAGAGAAAGATCTGTTGTACCGAAATATCTAACCGCTACTCAAAACTACTTACATCGCCCAATCCTTCCCGGATCACCTTGGGCTCATCATCGATCAGCGAGATAACGCTGGAGGGCTGACCGGGTACGATTCCACCGTCGATGACAACGTCAATGCGTTTACCGAAATAATCATGGATCAGGGACGGATCAAAAAAGTCGGTGTTGTCCAGAGACTTGGCACTGGTGGAGAGGATGGGGCGGCCGAGCCCTTTCACCAGCTTGACGCAGATGGCATGATCCGGCACCCGAATTCCTGTGGTTTTGCGCTTGGTCAACATCATTTTGGGCACTTGCCGGGAGCCCTCTAAAATAAACGTATACGGTCCGGGGAGCAACCGGCGCATGGTTTTATATGCATAGTTTGATACCTTTGCGTAGTGACTGATGTTTTTGAGATCGGAGCAGACAAAGCTGAAGGGTTTGGTCTTTTTTCGTTGCCGGATCTGATAGATCCGGGAAATCGCCTTTTTGTTCATGATATCGCACCCCACCCCGTAATACGTATCAGTCGGGTAAGCGATGACGCCCCCTTGATCCAAAATCTTGACCACCCGGTCGATTAATCTTTGGGGCGGCGTGTGAGGATTGATTTTTAACAGCATGCCGTTTCAGTAACGTTCTGTCTTTATCGTTCAATAAGAAATAATCACAAAACCTTACGTTTATTCATATCCTCTCGGGATGTCAATATCCAAAAAATTGCATTGCGAAAGCCAAGGTCATTTGTTACACCCCTTTTCAAATATTGCCAATTCATTGTAGATGAAACCATAAAGATCAGATTGTCGTAATCGGTGGAGGTAATAAATGATCAAAATTCCCCCTGAAGAGAGTTATTCCTTTGATGACCTGCTGTTGATGCCCGGTTACTCGGATATTCTGCCTAAGGATGTTAATGTGGGAACACAACTTACCCGTCGAATTGTCTTAAATATCCCCATCGTCAGCGCGGCAATGGATACCGTCACCGAGTCCGCCACTGCCATCAGCATCGCCCGGGAGGGCGGGGTCGGGTTTATCCATCGGAACATGAGCATCGAGTCCCAGGTCCGGGAGATCGATAAGGTAAAGAAATCGGAAAGTGGTATGATCGTGGACCCGATGACTGTTCATCCGGATCAGCTGGTGGGAGAAGTGCTTGAATTGATGAAACAATACCGGATATCGGGATTGCCGGTGGTTAAAGGTCAAAAATTGATGGGTATCGTGACCAATCGGGATTTACGCTTTGAAACCGATATGACCAAAAAGGTTTCTGAAGTGATGACATCTGACAACCTGATCACTGTGGAAGAAGGGATTACCCTTGAAGCGTCAAAGCAATTGCTGCATGACCATCGAATCGAAAAATTGCTCGTTGTCGACAAGACCGGGCAACTGGCCGGACTGATTACGATTAAGGATATTGAGAAAATCAAGAAATTCCCTTTTGCCTGTAAAGACCAGATGGGGCGGCTCAGGGCCGGGGCCGCCGTAGGTGTCGGGGCTGATATGATGGCACGCACCGAAGCCCTGTTAAAGGCAGGGGCTGACGTGGTCTGTATCGATACCTCGCATGGTCATTCCAAGAACGTCATCGACGGCGTGCATCGATTGAAACAAGCCTTTTCCGACATTGAATTAATCGCCGGTAATGTCGGTACCGCCAAAGGGGCCAAAGACTTGATTGAAGCCGGGGTCGGTGGTGTAAAAATCGGCATCGGTCCGGGCTCCATTTGCACGACCCGCATTATCGCCGGGATCGGCGTTCCCCAGGTATCGGCCATTATGAATTGCCGGTCCATTGCTGCTAAAACCGGCGTTCCCTTGATTGCCGATGGTGGCATAAAATATTCAGGTGATATTACCAAGGCGTTAGCCGCCGGAGCTCATTCGGTGATGATCGGCGGCCTGTTTGCGGGGACCGACGAAAGCCCGGGCGAGCAGGTGATTTTTCAGGGACGAAGCTATAAAGTATACCGGGGGATGGGGTCCCTGGAGTCCATGAAAAAGGGAAGCAAGGACCGGTATTATCAAACCGAGGAAGAAGAAGATGATAAACTGGTCCCCGAAGGCATCGTGGGGCGGGTCCCTTACCGCGGATCCCTGGCAGCCGATATTCATCAACTCATCGGGGGCCTGAAAGCCGGGATGGGATATGTGGGCAGTCGTACTTTAGAGGAACTAAGGGAAAAGGCACGTTTTCAAAAAATCAGCGCGGCCGGTATGCGTGAGAGCCATGTCCATGATGTGATTATCACCAAGGAGGCACCGAATTACCGGATTGAGTGACGGTTCCATAAAAAGCTCAATATCTGCGTTGCGCTTCATTTCGTGTATACTGCGGCGGACATCAGTACGCCTCACAAAACGAAATAAAACGCGCCTTGATCTTGACCTTTTTACGAAACCGTCTGAAATCGGAGTCTTTTCTTAACATCTGAAATTTGCTTTTCTCGTTTTCATCAGCTTTGAGTTTTAATTAAAAATAAAGCGATTTACTAAGGGGACTAGAAAAATGGCCGATGCCGTTCCTGATTTTGTCCATTTACACCTTCACACCCAATACAGTCTTCTGGACGGCGCCATCCGGATCGATCCGCTACTGGATCGTGTGAAGGATTTTGGTATGACGGCCGTGGCTATCACCGATCACGGCACCATGTTCGGCGCAATCGATTTTTACAAGAAAGCAATAGCGGCCGGTATCAAACCGATCATTGGATGTGAATGCTATGTGGCCCCGGGCAGTATCCAAGATCGTAGCCAGGCCGATAAACGGGGACGGTTCCACCTGATTTTGCTGGCCGAAACAACTGCGGGCTACCGGAATTTGTGCCGCCTGGTCAGCATCGCCAATCTGGATGGATTTTATTACCGGCCTCGAGTGGATAAAGCGCTTTTGAAAACCCATACCGAGGGGATCATCGCTCTTTCCGCCTGTCTTCAGGGTGAAGTTCCCCGGTGTATTTTGGAAAACAGGATTGATGCAGCCGATCAAGCAGCCATCGAATACCAGGATATCTTCGGTGAGGGAAATTTCTTTCTCGAAGTGCAGAATAACGGTATTAAAGCCCAGGCCCGGGTCAACGAAGCCCTGCGCGACATGAGTCAACGACTTTCCATTCCTCTGGTGGCCAGCAATGATTGTCATTACCTTGACCGGGATGACGTTACGGCCCACGAAGTACTTTTATGCATCCAGACCGGAAAAACCATTCACGATCCCAACCGGTTCAAGTTTCAAACGGATCAACTCTATTTTAAGTCCAGGGCTGAAATGGCCGCTGACTTTGAGGATTATCCCGGGGCCCTGGCCAACACGGTGGATATCGCCCGGCGGTGCCAAGTGGAATTTGATTTTGAAACGTTTCATTTCCCCAAATTCGATACCGGTACCGAACAATCGGTGGAGGATGCTTTTCGCGACCAGGTGCAAGGCGGCTTTGAAGGCATCATGGAAAAGATTCGCCGGAAGGATCCCCAAGTCGATCAAGCCTTATACAAAAAACGGTTGGAAGACGAAATAACCACCATTGTTGAAATGGGATTTGCCGGCTATTTTCTTATTGTGGCGGATTTTATCCGCTATGCCAAAGAAAAGAATATTCCCGTGGGGCCGGGCCGGGGGTCCGCCGCCGGCAGTCTAGTGGCATACAGTCTGGGGATCACCGACCTGGATCCCATCGCGTACGGACTGATTTTCGAACGATTTCTGAATCCGGCCCGCAAGAGCATGCCGGATATCGACGTCGATTTTTGCATTAACGGACGGGAGGACGTATTTAAATATGTGGTCGCTAAATACGGCGGCGAGGATTACGTGGCCCAGATCATCACTTATGGTAAAATGCAAACCCGGGCGGTGATTCGGGACGTGGGCCGGGCCCTTGACATCCCCCTGCCGGAAGTGGACACGATCGCTAAAATGGTTCCGGATGTGATCGGAGTGAGCCTTGATGAAGCCCTGGCCATGGAACCCCGCATCGTCAAGATGGCCAGGGACAAACCGGAAGTAGCCGAGTTGATCAAAATCTGTCGCGTATTGGAAGGACTTCCCCGCCACGCCTCTACCCATGCCGCCGGAGTGGTAATCGCCGATAAACCCCTGGTGAACTATATGCCCCTGTATCGTGGCAAAAAGGGAGAAGTGACTACCCAATACGACATGAATTATGTTGAAAAAATCGGCTTGATTAAATTCGATTTTCTGGGCCTCAGAAATTTAACGGTTATCCAGGAAACCCTTCGTTTGATCAAAGCGCAAGGCAGGGAAGTGCCGGATATGGCTGATCTGAACCTTGATGATTCCGATACGTATCGGTTATTGCAGGCTGCGGATACCACGGGGGTTTTTCAGCTGGAGAGTTCGGGTATGAAAAGCCTGCTGGCCCGGCTCCGGCCCGAACGCTTTGATGATATCATTGCCCTGGTCGCCCTTTATCGGCCCGGTCCGCTGGAAAGCGGGATGGTGGATGATTTCGTTGAACGAAAGCATGGGCGGAAAAAGGTGCAGTACCTCTTGCCTGAACTGGAGCCGATCTTAAAACCCACCCATGGCGTCATCGTCTACCAGGAACAGGTCATGAAAATTGCCGGCGTGCTGGCTAATTATCAGATGGCCGAGGCCGATGATTTACGCAAGGCCATGGGAAAGAAAATCAAAGCCATCATGGCTGAGCATCGCTCACGNTTTATCGATGGGGCCGCCGACAATCAGATCCCGAGAAAAAAGGCGGAGACCATTTTCGATTTGATTGANAAATTCGGTGGGTATGGATTCAATAAATCCCACAGCGCCGCGTATGCCCTGATCGCTTATCAGACGGCTTACCTGAAAGCCCATTTTCCAGTGGAGATGCTGGCGGCGCTACTCACCAGCGCCATGCACTCCACTGATGGCGTCGTGAAATATATTGCCGAGTGCCGCCATCAGGGGATCGATGTGCTGCCCCCGGATATCAATACAAGTGAAACCACTTTCACCGTCCAGGATGGAAAGATCCGTTTTGGACTAGTGGCCGTGAAAAACGTGGGGGAGGGGGTCATCGAAGCGATGATTGCCATTCGGTCAGAGGGGGGCCGGTTTGACAGTCTCTTTGATTTCTGTGAGCGAATGGAATTAACCAAGTTCAATAAACGGGTGATCGAGAGCTTGATCAAAAGCGGTGCCTTCGATAGTACCGGCGAGTTCCGTTCGCGGATGATGGCGGTGCTGGATGATGCCGCTGAATACGGTCAAAGGATCCAACGCGAAAAAAATAACCCCCAGATGGGATTGTTTGATCTGACCGGCGAGGATGAATCCGTTTCCAATTATCCTCCCGTACCGCAAATTGACGAATGGGATCCACGTGAAATGCTGGCCCTGGAAAAAGAGTCGCTAGGTTTTTATATCAGTGGCCATCCGCTGGATACTTACCGGGACGTGGTGGAAAAGTATTCCGATGTGGATGCCCTGACCCTGTCGGAAAAAAAGGACGGTCAAACCGTTCGGGTTGGCGGGATCGTTTCCGCCATCAAGGAGATCACCTCTAAAAACGGCCGCATGGCTTTCGTCTCTCTGGAAGATATCAATGGTGTTATCGAGGTGACGGTTTTTTCCCGGCTGTTTTCACAGGTGGAAACACTGGTTTGTGAAGGCCGGGTTGTTTTTGTCGAAGGAGAAGTTCAGAAAAGAGAGACCGAAGCAAAAATTCTGGCCGGCAACGTGATTCCAATTGAGAAAGCAGAAGAAACATGGACCGCCGATGTCCATTTGACCCTGGATGTTGACCGGGCGAACCGGAAAATTTTGGAGCGTCTTTATGAGTTATTATCCAGCCATCCCGGAGCCTGTCGGGGCTTTCTTCATTTAATCGATCCGTCGAAAACGGAAACGATTATCTCCCTGCCGGATGATTTAAAAGTGACGGCGGGATCGTCTCTTAATCGGGAGGTACGGGATCTTTTGGGATTTGATGCCGTAAAAACTACGATCCTTTCGGCGGTGGCGGTGGATAACGGGAAGAGAAAACAGTATATCCGACGCGTAAAATAGGTGGGTAAGGCAAAATATCGGGACCTGGTCGATCAATCCGTAGAGGCGACCGGCCGGTCGCCCCTACATGATTATCATATTTCTCTATGTTGAAATTTCCTAAATCGCCCGTTTCACCGGGTTGGTCTTCAGATATTCCAGTCGATTGAGTCCGTTAATATACGCCTTGGCACTGGCGTTGATGATGTCGGGGTCCGATCCTTTGCCCAGCGCTATCAGACCGTTTTCTTTTAAACGGACGGTCACTTCACCCTGGGCATCGGTGCCGCCGGTCAGGGCGCTGACGGTAAAGCGGAGCAGTTCCGATTCCGTATCGGTGAGCTTGGCAATGGTGTTATAGGCGGCATCAATGGGACCGTTGCCGTAACCGGCCCCCTTGACGGATCGACCGTTGATGGATAAACGAACGCTGGCCATGGGCATGACGGTGGTGCCGCTGACGATATGAAGATATTCCAGCTTGAATACATCTGACGTTCGCAGTATGCCTTCGGCCACGATGGCTTCCAGGTCATCATCCACGACATGCTTTTTCTTGTCCGCCAGATCTTTGAATGCCTTGAAGACCACATTCAGCTCGTCATCGGCCAGTTCGTAACCCAGCACACTTAACCGTTCCCGCAGGGCATGCCGGCCGGAATGTTTGCCCAGCACCAACTCACTGCGATTTAAGCCGATGGTTTCCGGCTTCATAATTTCGTAGGTCATGGGATTCTTAAGCATGCCGTCCTGGTGGATTCCCGCTTCGTGGGCAAAGGCGTTGGCTCCGACGATAGCCTTATTGGGCTGGACAATCATGCCCGTGATCATGGTGACCAGCCGACTGCTGGGATGGATCAGCGCGGTGTTGATGCCGGTCTCAAACGGCAGAAAATTGGGCCGGGTGTTCAGAGCCATGACAACCTCTTCGAGCGATGTGTTCCCGGCCCGCTCCCCTATGCCGTTGATGGTGACTTCGGCCTGCCGCGCGCCGGCGCTGATAGCCGCCAGGGTGTTGGCCGTGGCCAGACCCAGGTCGTTATGACAATGGACACTCAACACGGCCTGATCGATATTGGGGGTATGACCCCGGATGTAATTGACCAAATCGGCGAACTCTCCGGGGATGGCATATCCGACGGTATCCGGCAGGTTGACTGTGGTGGCGCCGGCGGAAATGGCCGCCTCGAATACCTTGCACAAAAAATCCCGGTCGCTGCGGGAACCGTCTTCGGCGGAAAATTCCACATCATCCGTCAAGGTTTTGGCATATGATACCGCCTCGGTCGCGGCTTTAAGCACTTCCTCCCGGGACATTTTCAGCTTATATTCGAGGTGAATGTCGGAGGTGGCGATAAAGGTATGAATCCGGGAGAATTTCGCATGTTTTACGGCCCCCCAGGCCCGGTCGATATCATCCTTTCCGGCCCGGGCCAGGCCGGCTACCCGCATGCGTTTCATTTTCCGGGCGATTTGGGATACGGCGTTAAAATCACCTTCCGATGCCACCGGAAATCCCGCTTCCAGTACATCCACTCCCAGTTTTTCCAACTGGGTGGCCAGCCGCAGTTTTTCGGCCGCATTCATACTGGCCCCGGGTGACTGCTCGCCGTCTCTTAAGGTCGTATCGAAAATAATTACTTTTTCCATATCGTGATGCTCCTTTCATTACTCATCCGTGAATGATCTCAACATCATTTCTCATTTCTGAAAAGAACATATCGGCCAAGCATGGGCCGCGGGATGTTCATAGAATTAACCCCCGCGGCGTTTCTTCTCCCTTTCATTCTTAGCTCCTCTAATTAGTAACTTTTCATTCCTGTTTTTTAGATAATTTGTACTGAAAACTGTCTTCCAAAGCCTGCCAGCTGGCTTCAATGATATCGTGAGAAACTCCCACTGTGCTCCATACTTCATCCTGGTCCCGGGATTGAATAAAGACCCGAACCTTGGCGGCGGTCCCTTCGCGGCCGTCGATGACCCGAACCTTGAAGTCCACCAGGCGCATATGGTCAAGATCCGGATAGAATTGGTTTAAGGCCTTACGAAGGGCATTATCCAGGGCGCTGACAGGCCCCTTACCCTCGGCGGCGGTAATTTCTTTATTTCCGTCCACCGATATCTTAATGGTGGCGTGGGCGGAGCAGGATTGCTCCTTGTCTTTCTCCATGGTGACCCGGAAAGATTCCAGCGCAAACAACGGCTGGTATTGTTTGGTCAGCTTTTCCACCAGGATTTTAAATGATCCATCGGCCACATCAAACTGATAGCCCTGTTCTTCCAGGTCCTTGATTTTGGAAACGATTTCCCGGCTGTCATACCCGTTGCCGCCCAGTCTGACGCCCATTTCCTTGGCTTTGTATTCGACATTGCTTTTACCGGAAAGGTCCGAAATCAGTACCCGGCGGCGGTTGCCCACAAGGTCCGGGGGAATGTGTTCGTAAGCCCGGGGTTCCCTGATCACGGCACTGACATGAATACCGCCTTTGTGCGCAAATGCGCTTTTTCCGACAAACGGCCGGTTATTGGCGGGAACCAGGTTGGCTGTCTCGCTGATGAAGCGCGACAGCTTCTTGAGCATGGTCAAGTTGTTTATGGGAATACACGGCCGGTTCATTTTCAGGCAGAGGATCGGTATAATCGCAGTCAGGTCGGCATTGCCGCAGCGTTCACCGTATCCGTTGATGGTTCCCTGGACCATCATGGCGCCCTGATTGATCGCTACCAGGCTATTGGCCACGGCGACCCCGGAATCGTTGTGGGTATGGATGCCGATGTTTATATTCGATGCGCTGTTTGACGGCGAGTATTTTCCAGCCAACCGTTGTTTAACCGCCGTCAGAATGGCTTCAATTTCAAAGGGAAGGTTGCCGCCGTTGGTATCGCAAAGCACCACGGTGTCACTGCCGCCGTCGATGGCCGCAAATAGCGTTTGCATCGCATAACCGGCGTTGTCCTTGTATCCATCGAAGAAATGCTCGGCATCGTAGATGACCTCGCGTCCATGTTCCTTGAGGCAGGCCACGGATTCAGTGATCATGGCCAGGTTTTCGTCCAACGTATTGTCCATTACCTTTCGAACATGAAGGTCCCAGGTCTTGCCGAAAATGGTTATCACCGGTGTGTCGGCATCGATCAGGGTTTGAATATTCTGATCCGTCTCCGGTGAGACGCCCGGTTTGCGTGTGGCCCCGAAGGCGGTTATTTTAGCAGTATGAAATGTTTCTTTTTTCGCCAGTTCAAAAAACCGCATGTCCCTGGGGTTCGAACCGGGCCATCCCCCTTCGATGTAATGGATACCCAGGTCATCAAGGCGATGGGCGATCGCCAGCTTTTCCTCGGCGGTAAAACTGACATTTTCACCCTGGGTGCCGTCCCTTAAGGTGGTGTCGTATAAGACTATCGGGTCCATGATCTTCACCTTTTTATCATTTAGAAAACGAATCTTCGGATAGCGATTCAGAGGGCGAATACAGCCCTAAAAGGGAACCCTAGATTCGCCCCTGCATTCCATGTAAGGGCCGCGGAAAAAATAAATTGCCCGTCTTTAAATCGTCTGGTTTTCAGGTCTGAGGGTCCGAACGGCCTCGCCGGCCTGCCACATTTCCGAGTTGTGGATGGCATCCAGTTCTTTTTGCAGTTGCTGCCGATAGTCAGGCGCACTGTTTTTCTCCAGTACCCGCCTGGTCTCCGCACCGGAAATCACTTTTTCGTAAAGTTCATCGAAAACCGGTTTAACGGCGTCTCTGAATCGCGGTGCCCAGTCCAGGGCGCCCCGCTGGGCGGTGGTGCTGCAATTGGCCATCATCCAGTCCATCCCGTTTTCCCCCACCAGCCGAATCAGACTTTGCGTCAGTTCTTCAACGGTTTCGTTAAACGCTTCGCTGGGACTGTGGCCGTGTTTACGCAGGAGGTTGTACTGGGCTTCCATGACCCCGGCCAGGCAGCCGATCAACACGCCCCGTTCTCCGGTCAAATCGCTGTAAACTTCATTTTGAAAAGTCGTGGGAAAGAGGTATCCGGACCCGATGGCGATGCCCAATGCCAGGGTTCTTTCCAATGCCCGGCCGGTGGCGTTCTGATGAATGGCGTAGCTGGAGTTAATGCCGCTGCCGTCTAAAAAATTGATCCGCACCGTCCGGCCCGATCCCTTGGGTGCCACCAGGATGACATCCACGTTTTCCGGCGGCACGATATTTGTCTGGTCTTTGTATGCAATTGAGAATCCATGGGAAAAATAGAGCGCATCCCCCTCGTTCAAGCATTCCTTCACGGCCGGCCATGTGACGACCTGCCCGGCATCGGATAATAAAAACTGAATTATCGTCCCGCGACGGGCGGCCTCATCGACGGGAAACAGGGTCTTTTCCGGAACGAAGCCGTCGGCCATAGCCTTGTCCCAGGATGCGCCGCCTTCCCGCTGGCCGATGATTACGTTGATTCCGTTGTCACGCATGTTCAGGGCCTGACCCGGTCCTTGCACACCGTAACCGAGTACGGCCACGGTTTCGTTTTTCAGAATTTCCCTGGCCTTTTCCAAAGGAAACTCTTCCCGGGTAATAACGTCTTCGACGACGCCGCCAAAATCGATTTTTCCCATGATTTCTCCTTTTCGTTATTAGATTGAAGAATTCGTTTTTACGCGAATCGTCGGTCAGTGCTCTTATTCGTAAATACGGTTATGTATAAAAATCTCACCGCTGAGTTCGCGGAGTCCGCAGAGAAATGATAACGTTTAATAATAATCATGATTTCTGCGGTCTCGGCGAGCTCTGCGGTTAAATAAAAAGCCCCGAAATACGTTGCAACATTTGTGAATACACACACTCAAGTCGGTTCTCGTTTTAAAGCAATCACGCCGGTGCGGGCGATCTTTTTAATCCCCATCGGTTTTAACAGGTTAACGAGTGCTTTCAGCTT
>JGI24024J18818_10000366_pt1 | contig 16648 bp, 12 predicted proteins | sample Cruoilmetagenom2_FD_18818 | JGI IMG/M metagenome (IMG submission 18818) | reverse complement strand
GGATTATACCGTCGGCTTCGATCATTTTTTCAATACACGAATTTAATACATCATGGGTCACTGAACATCGTTGATCTTTATTTTCAAAGCACTTATAACAGGCGATACACCCGCGTATCTTCTTGCCGGCAAACTGCATCAGTTCAGTCTCTATCCCTTCTTTTTCAAGCTCCCGGAACACATGGTTAACGAGTATCGCTGTATTCCCATTTTTTCTTGCACTTCCATTAAAGGCTACGATTTTCATTTCCCCTCCTGTGATATCGGTGTTGAATTTCATTGGGAAAGCATTTCACCGGCAGGCGGATTCAACCATAACGGGACTTGGGGTTCCTTGGACACGGCCCCAAGGGCGAAGTTGTCGTCCGCTGCTCTTTTGGGCGCACACGCCATTTCCCTTGACAATGGGTCCTGGTTTGATTACGATTTCAAAATTAAAACAATTAAATATAATATGATAACAGTAGGATATGAGAATATTTTCCAAAAATACCTGGGAAATAAAGGGGTTGTCTTACAGATGATTTCAAATTTGTTTACGCTTGCTTAGGGGATGATTCCGGCAATCCGCAAGCAGTGATCGGAGACTCTTGGATGAAAAGTGTATTGAAAGCAGAACCTCACGGCGGTTCATTAATCAATCTTATGGTGGATGAAGAGCGGGCTGCAATGCTCAAGGATATCGCCCTGAACCTGCCGGACATTACCCTGAATGATCGACAGCTTTGTGATCTCGAACTTTTGACAAACGGAGCCTTTTCACCCCTTGACGGTTTTATGTCCCGGGCGGACTATGAATCCGTCCTCGACCGCATGCGCCTTCAAAATGGTGTCCTCTGGCCCATGCCGATATGCTTAAGCATATCCGATACCAAGGCCCGGACCCTGGAAGCCGGCCAGTCGGTCACCTTAAGGGATCACGAAGGATTTTTGCTGGCCATTATGCACATTGAGGATATGTGGCCTGTAGATCGAGAGAAAGAAGCAACTCTGGTATACGGTACCACCGACACTGCCCACCAGGGAGTTAAGTATCTGTCCAATACCGAGGGGGATTATTACATCGGGGGCAAACTCGAGGTTCTAAGTCTTCCGCTGCATTCTGACTTTAAACAGCTTCGCATGACGCCCCAGGAGGTCCGAAATGTTTATAATAAGCTCGGATGGCGCCGGGTTGTGGGATTTCAAACCCGGAATCCTATCCAGCGCCCTCAGTTTGAAATGACGGTCCGGGCCATGCGTCGGGCCAAGGCCAATCTGCTGCTGCTTCCTGTTACAGGCATGACAAAACCCGGCGACTTTGATCACTACACCAGGGTTCGGTGTTATCGGGCGATGACCCGACACTACCCGCCCGATTCTTTTGTGCTGAATTTGCTGCCCTTTTCCATGCGCCTGGCCGGACCCAGAGACGCACTTTTACATACCATCGTTGCTAAAAACTACGGCTGCACCCATTTTATTATCGGAAGTGATCACGCAAGCCCGGGAAAAGATGTTGCCGGGAAATTTTTCTACCCAAGCCATGCAGCTCATAGGATGACTGAAGAGCATTGCAGCGAAATCGATATGAATATTATACCGTTTGAAGAGCTGGTCTATTTGCCTTTTGAAGATGAATACCGTTCTGCAGATCAGATTCCCGAGGGCGTACAGTATATTTCTTTTTCGAGTTCTGATATTCGCGAACGGATCAGAACCGGGCGAAGCATACCGGAATGGGCAACGTTTCCTGAGGTTGAGGCGGAATTAAAAAAAGCATATCCGCCTCCTGACAAACAGGGCTTTACAATATTTCTGACCGGACTTTCAGGTGCCGGGAAATCGACCATTGCCAAGGTACTGTATGCGCGCTTTCTGGAAATAGGCGATCGACCGGTTACCCTGCTGGACGGCGATATTGTACGGCGGAATCTGTCGAGCCAGCTGAGTTTCTCAAAAGAACACAGAGATATCAATGTTCGACGCATCGGCTTTGTTTCCAGTGAAATCACCAAAAATCGAGGCATCGCCATTTGTGCTCCCATAGCACCCTATAATGCCACTCGATTGGAAATCCGGAACAACATCGAAACTTACGGCGGGTTTTTTGAGATTCATGTATCCACGCCGCTGGAAGTATGTGAAAAAAGAGATCGTAAAGGGATGTATGCCAAGGCCCGGGCGGGCTTGATAAAGGGATTTACCGGCGTCGATGACCCCTATGAAATTCCAGAGTCACCGGAACTGAGAATCGACACCGCCGATCTGGCACCGGATGAGGCTGCACAGGAAATTCTGCTTCTTCTGGGAGAGAAAGGATACATTTAACTAAAATTAAAATGAATCAATTAACGTATCACTTGTTGATGGCATTATTGGCTGCAAAGGATGCCGGCAGGGCTATTCTCGATGTATATCGTCAGGATTTTGACATCTCCTATAAAGACGATCATTCACCACTCACCCTAGCGGATCAGCGCTCCCATAACATCATTGTTTCTCATCTGTCAGACGTTTCCGGGGAGCGCCTTCCGATTTTGAGTGAGGAAGGGCGAAGCATCTCTTATCAGCAGAGACGCCGGTGGAAATATTTCTGGATGGCCGATCCTTTGGACGGCACCAAGGAATTTATTAAAAAAAACGATGAGTTTACGGTGAATATCGCCCAGATACATCAAAACAGGCCGATCCTTGGGGTGATTTATGTTCCGGTTAAGGATGTTTTTTATTTTGCAGGTGATGGACTGGGCGCATACCGGATGGATAACAGTGACATTTTAGCGATAGGCAACAACAGACCCGTTAAAAATGATTCAGCCCGCGTTTTGGAGACGATCCTGGCACGCTCCATTAAACTGCCGGATGATAACCATCGTTTTGAAAAAAAAGATTCACAAATAACCATCGTGGGCAGTCGTTCTCATGCCACAAAGGAACTCGAAGCTTTTATTGAAAACATGCGAAAGAAACATGAACAGGTGGAGTTCATATCTGCCGGCAGTTCTTTAAAGCTATGCCTGGTGGCTGAAGGGAGGGCAGATATTTATCCGAGGCTGGGACCCACTATGGAGTGGGATACGGCTGCCGGTCAGGTTATTGTGGAACAGGCTCGGGGGAGCGTCCTGAACTATGAGGTGGATGAACCCCTGCGGTACAATAAAAAAAACCTGCTGAATCCTTGGTTTATCGCCAGTATCAATGATCCACTGTAAATTTTCAATCAATCGTTCACAATCGGATCGCAAGGATAAAAAAAAGGTTACGGCATGAACCCTAACCTCTTGATTTCATTGGTAGGCGGTACTGGGATTGAACCAGTGACTTCTACCGTGTGAAGGTAGCACTCTCCCGCTGAGTTAACCGCCCGTTATTATGATTTGTCTACCATCTCCTTTAACTCTTTACCGACCTTGAAAAAGGGTAATCTCTTGGAGGTCACATTAATCTTTTCGCCGGTTTTCGGGTTTCGTCCGACATACGGCTTGTAACTTTTTACGGAAAAACTGCCAAAACCCCTAATTTCAACCCGATCACCTGTTGACAACGTTTCTTTTAATGCGTCGAAAAACGTGTCAACAACTTTTCCAGCGTCTTTTCTGCTAAGCGCCACTTTATCCTTGAGTAAATTAATCAAATCGGATCTGTTCATAAAAACTCCTTATGGAAAGATAAAACATCCAATCATATCATTTTCAATGACTTCAGGCTTCTGAAGGAAATTCATTATTTATATAGAGCATTATTCACTTTTAAGTCAAGTACTTTTTCCCATACTCAAAACAGCATGTTATTCCAGGTTTTCCAATGAGGCATCACCGAGTGTCGCGATTTCTTCGGGTGTTGGAAGGTCTTTTAAATCTTTAAGATCAAATGTCTCTAAAAATTGTTTCGTGGTGGCATAAATAATCGGTCTGCCGGGGATTTCCTTTCTCCCCAGGATCCGTATCAGTTTCCGTTCAAACAGCATTCGGAGGATACCGCCACAGTTGACGCCACGGATGTGTTCTATATCGCTGCGTATGGTCGGCTGTTTGTAAGCGATGATCGCCAGTGTTTCAAGGGCGGCCTTGCTCAAGCGCAGCGGTTTGGGCTGGAGTAAACGTTTAATCCATTCCCTATATTCTGGACGGGTACAGATCTGGTATCCGCCGGCGACTTCCCGCAAGAGGAAACCGCCCTTTCGAGCTTCATATTCAGCTGAAAGCTCGGTGAGAGCAGTTTGTATCTCTTTTCTTCCTGGCTCAATGAGAATGTTCTTGATACGGTCGATTGTTAAGGGTTCCTCTGTCACCAGGAGGAGGCTTTCGATGATGTTCTTTATATCTTCCATCACAAGTAAAAAAGTCTGATAATTCCGGTCCGTGTATTCTGGAGAATACGGACCAAGGAGAGTCTCACCATCTCAAGAATCGCAAGAAATGTCACTATAACTTCGCTTTGCTCAGCATTTTCGGGAAAAAGTTCGTTAAAAGTTGTCGATCCCCGGGTTTCAAAAATATCTACGATCTGAGCGATTTTGTCCCTAACAGAAATCCTATCGGCGGTGATGTCTACCCGCTCGTGTGGGGATATATTTTCAAGTATTTTTTGAAATGCATCGATAAGTTCAAATAGCCCGACCTTTATGATTTCACCTTCATGATCCATCAGATGATTTTCCGGTCTCGGATTTCTGACAAAAGTGTCTTCTCCCAAAAGGATTCTGGTGGCCAGTTTTTCGGCTGCTGATTTCATCAGCAAATACTCTTCTATGGGTTTGACGAGTTCCAGGCGAGGATCTTCATCATCATCTTCATCATGGGAAGGGAGAAGCATCCTGGATTTAACCTTCGTCAGAGTGGATGCCATCACAATAAAATCTCCGGCAATATCGATGTTCATTATCTTCATCCATTCGATGTATTCAAGATACTGTTTGGTTATCAAGGCAATGGGAATATCATAGATGTCCACTTCATGCTTTTTGATAAGGTGAACCAGAAGGTCCATGGGACCTTCGAAGATATCGTCGATTTGTATCTTATAGATGTCCTCTTGCATCGGGTTAAATCGTTTCCAACAAGATTTCCAGTATGTGAAATTTCGATGTTTTGAACGGGTTATACGTTAAATCTGCAATTGTCGGTTTCGCTGTATCAACTTTCTTTTTAAAAATTTTCAAGCAGTTTTTAGGTTATATTTTTATGGCCCCTCTAACCTCCGCCATGGTCTGCTTGGCAACTCGCCGGGCTTTTTCACATCCGTCCGCGATGATATCGTCTACGAGGCCCGGATGTGCTTCGTAATATTCTCTTTTTTCGCGCAAGGGCTCAAGGGCTTTGGTGAGATTTTGAGCCATTATCTGCTTGCAGTCCACACACCCGATTTCAGCGTTTCGGCATTCTCGGTTTATTCTTTCGATGGTTTGGCCGTCGCTATAGAGCTTATGAAATTCAAAAACATTGCATACATCGGGATTTCCGGGGTCGCTTTTCCTAGCCCTCTGGATATCTGTCAACATTTTGGCGACTTTGGCGGTTATTTCATCGGGACTGTCCGATAGAAAAATCGCATTGTTATAACTTTTGCTCATTTTACGCCGGTCTAGACCGAGAATTTTTGAGGTATCGGTTAAAATCGACTCCGGCTCCGGGAAGATATCACCATAGAAATAATTGAATCTTCTTGCTATTTCGCGCGTAATTTCAACATGTGGGACTTGGTCGACACCGACTGGGACACCATAGGCCTTGTACATAATAATATCCGCTGCCTGGAGGACTGGATAGCCAAGGAACCCAAATGTGGAAAGGTCCTTGTTGCTGAGCTGGGTAATCTGATCTTTATAGGTGGGATTTCGCTCCAGCCACGGAACCGGTGTTATCATGGAAAGGATTAGAAACAGTTCGGCATGTTCTTTGACGTGTGATTGGACAAAAAGCGTGCTTTTTTCAGGCGATAGACCCGCACTCAGCCAGTCAACGATCATTTTCCGAACATATTCCGCAATCCGGCCGGTACCTTCATAATCACTGGTGAGGGCATGCCAGTCGGCGATGAAGAAAAAACAATCGTACGTTTCTTGCATTTCGACCCAGTTTGCAAGTGCGCCGTGCAAATTGCCAAGGTGAAGNGGTCCGGTAGGGCGCATTCCGCTTAATATCCGTTTCTTTTCCGTCATATAAATTCTCCTGTACTNCAGTGAAATAATCTGTTCACTTTAATTTCAAANGCCTGTTTCCCAAGTCCGTTTCTCTTAAGTCCGGATCATTGTTCGACGGNTTTTTTTTGTTTTATTGCTATCTTCCAAGTAGAATNTTGAACATCGGGGTTAAAAAAAACGATATTAACCTATCCAGAAGATTTGTTAGAAGCAAGAAAATAATGATGATCATACCGAATCGTTCAATACGAACAAGTTGCACCCTTAAAGCTGGCGGCAGGCACATGGCAAGTATTTTGCTTCCGTCAAGGGGGGGGATCGGGATTAGATTGAATATGCCGAGGACCAAATTAATGACCACACTATAAAAAAGCATATGATAAAGATCCATGATCAAAGGCTTGAAGGTGGAAGGATACCATACCCATTGAAAATGGACCAATGTTTGAAATAGAACTCCCGATAAAATCGCAAGGATGAAATTGGCCAGAACACCCGCCGATGCAACATAAATGGTACCCTTTCGAATGTCACGGAAATTGGAAAAATTCACCGGCACCGGTTTGGCATAACCAAAAATTACCGGAGAGCCGGTTAATTTCAAAATGAGCGGCAGGATCAGCGATCCAAAAAAATCAAGATGTTTTATTGGATTGAGTGTCAACCTGCCGGCCAGTCGGGCAGTATCGTCTCCCATTCGAAGTGCCACATAGCCGTGAGCCACTTCGTGAACAGTTACGGAGAATAGGAGCGGAACGATCATTACCACGATTTGATTCAGATTTAAATTATCGAACATAACTTCTCACAAAAGACAGTTCATCAGTGCGGGTTTTAAGACGACCGTTTAATTTGGCCTCAAGGACAGCCTCCAGGATTTCGCGGTAAATCGGTCCGGGTTCAAGACCCATTTTTTTCAGGTCTCCGCCTTTAATAGACGTATGGATATGCCTCAGATTCGTAAAATAATTGGAGATGGATCGCTTTGCCATTTCATTTTTCGTGGCGGCCATCATATATAGGATCAACTCGATCTTAAAAACGGAAAGCCGCTGGTAAATTGCACTGTTTTTTGCAGAGAGATTTCGTTCCAACCAAGAGATGCAATTGTCAGCTTCAAAGCGTTCTTTGCAGAAGATGGGCCTGTAACGAGGGGCTATTTCAATCCTCTGGCAAATTTCGCTGGTCGTTTTTTTGTCGCAGAATCTAATAAGTACCAGAAAATATAACGCCCATTTCATATAGGGTTCTTCCAGAAAGAGCAAATCATGCCAGGACAACACTTTTTTTACCGAATTAAACAGTGAAATCATTCCTTGGTTCAAGACTATGGAAGGGTGGATTACACTCAGAAGATTATATTCATTCAGCCGTGTTGTGGCGGCTAAAGGATTTTCTTCTTCAAGAATATGGCGGAGCTCGGCAAATACCCTCCTCCCGCTAAGGTTTTTAAAAAAGTCCATTTTAACTGCGTTTTCAATCAGACCTGAAGTCAGTTTGCCGATGGAAAAATCGAAACGTTGTTCGAATCTGATGGCACGGAAAACCCGGGTTGGATCCTCAACAAAACTTAGATTGTGCAATACTCTGATGACTTTCTCTTTGAGATCCTTCCGGGCTGAAAAAAAATCTATCAATACCCCGAACCGGCCGGGGTTGAGCTGGATGGACAAGGTATTTACAGTGAAGTCTCGACGAAAAAGGTCAAGTTTAATGGAACTCATTTCCACCGTAGGAAGGGCCGCCGGAAACTTGTAGTATTCCATTCTGGCAGAGGCCACATCGATTTTAAAACCGTCTGGAAAAATAATTACAGCAGTACCGAACTTTTCATAGGAATGAATACGAGCATCCACGGTTTGCAAATAGTTTTTCGCAAATTCGATACCATCGCCTTCAATAACAATATCTATGTCTTCATTGTTCCGATATAGAAACAGATCACGTACGAATCCACCAACGACATACGCGCCACAACCAATCTCCTCGGCCTTCTCCCCAATGGTTTGGAGGATATCTATAATGCGAGGAGATAGGCGTTCTTTCATGAATTTAACGATGTTTCTGGTTCTTGCGTGGCTGTGTCCCTTCATGAAATCGGGTGAACCTGGATCCGTATGTTGGGATTGCCGCACCATGATATTGAGTAGATCGGTACGGGTAATCACTCCGATAATCGTATCATCATCGATGACAGGCAGGAGGCGCTGTTTATTTTCGATAATTTTTTCTCGTATCTCCTGAAGCTCGGAATTGCGTTCTACGGATGCAAGTTCGGTTGTCATATACTCTTTTACCGGGATGTGATCAAGTCCGTGAAACATCGCCTTTTCAATAACCTGGCGTGTTATAAAACCCACGAGGTTTTTCTTCCCGTCGCTTGTCTGGGTAACCAGAAGCGCGTTGATATTATACCGTGTTAGAAGATCGCCTGCATCTTTACAAGATATATCCGCATCGGCCGTAATGGCCGGTGATGACATTAGGTCTTTTGCCCGGTTTCGAGATTTCACTTTTTTATAAAGAATCTCCAGCAGTTCGTACTCAATCTGAGTTATCGTTTTACTCCGGATGGTAGCGGCAGCCGCAAATGTATGCCCTCCACCGCCAAGGGGAGTGAGCAGCGCTCCCACATCGACTTCCGGCATTCTGCTTCTGGCGACAATATAAATTTTGTCTCCCATGAGGGCAATGGCAAAAATTGCATCAAGGTTTTCCATTTTAACCATTTTGTGAACCAGAAAAGCGAAATCAGAAACATAGTTGCCAGTGGTTACACTGGTAATTACAATTTCAATGCCGTTAATGTTATATCGGGTTGCGGCTTGAATCATGTCATTCAAAAGCCCGATCTGTTCCGGACTGATCTCTCTGGAGATTAAATTCGAAACGACATTTAAATTAGCTCCTTTTGATAGTAAAAACGCTGCTGCAGTAAAATCTTTTTCGGTGGTGGAGGGAAATGTAAAGGAGCCGGTATCTTCATATATCCCCAGGCACATGATGGTCGCCTCATCCGGTGAAATGTCGATCTCTTTTTTTTTAATGAGTTCAGTCAGTATGGTGACGGTGGCGCCGGTTAAATAATGAACCTCGTGATGCCCTTTGATATCATTGGCCATGGGGGGGTGGTGATCGTAGATATGAATATCGACATCGGGCCTGTCCAATACTGCAGAAAGATTTCCGATTCGGTTTGCCTGCCGAGTATCCACCAGAACCAGTCGTTTAATATCTTCGATGTCGACATCTTTAACGTCGGCGATGTTAAAGAGGTAAACCATCGATTTAATGAAGAAATTTCTCAAGTTTTTTTCTTGAGAACCGGGGAAAACCGCTATAGAGTCGGGGTATAATTTCTGGGCTGCCAGCATGGAAGCCAGAGCATCAAAGTCGGCATTGATATGGGTTGTAATGATGGTAAGATCGTTTTTTGGATGTGCTTTGGTTTTCACCACCATATTGGGCTTTCGGATTTTATTCCCTAAAAATTATAACGAGTTCATCAAAATGTTACGTTTCTTCCAACACTAAACATATGCATATATGGGTAAGTTTATCAAGCTGTATAATATCTGGTTTTGCAATAAACTCCGCAAATCTGTTGTTGTTTTGCTTTGTTTATGATAGGACCTAATCGACAAATCCCCTATCTATCAACCCGTATCGTTGATGATATTTTTTGACAGGAACTCTCTGTAACCTTAGTAGTTTCAGTTTCGATATACGCTTCGTATTGTCTCCAGCTAAAGGAGGAACAGTTATGCCGGTTTATTTGTGGAGAGGAAAAGACAGACATAATAAGAAAAAAAAGGGTGAAATGGAAGCGCCCACCGAAGAAGCTGTAAATTCGGAGCTGATCCGGCGTAAGATTACCTCAACCAAGATCAAATTGAAACCCAAGGACATTTTTGAAAATGTTGCTTTTATGCAACCTAAAGTCACACGGGCCGATATCATAATTTTCTGCCGACAGTTTTCTACCATGATCGATGCCGGACTTCCCATCATTCAATGCCTTGATATTCTGTACAGCCAGAATGAAAACAAAACATTTAAAAACATCCTCAAAGAAATAAAAGGAAATGTAGAAAGCGGGCAAACCTTTGCAGAAGCTCTAAAAAAATATCCCAAACAATTTGATGATCTTTTTGTAAATATGATTGCAGCCGGTGAAGCCGGGGGTATCCTTGATTCGATTTTAAGAAGGTTGTCGGCGTATATGGAGAAAGCTGCAAAACTTAAAGCTAAAATAAAAGGCGGCATGACGTATCCTATTGTTACCATGATTATTGCAATTATTGTTGTTGCCATCATCATGGTTTTTGTTATCCCCGTATTTGAAGATATGTTCGAGGGCATGGGAGGTGCCCTTCCGGTTCCCACTCAAATTGTTGTCAACATGAGCCGCTTTATTAAATCCAACATCCTATATATTATCGGTCTCATTGGCGCATTGATCTTTGCAATACGGCATTTTTATAAAACCGAAAAAGGACAGACCTTGATGGATGACCTTTTCCTCAGGATTCCGTTGTTCGGACCACTCATCCGCAAAGCCGCTGTCTCCAAATTTACGCGCACCATGGGAACCATGCTCGGCAGTGGCGTTGCGATTTTAGATGCACTTGAAATCGTTGCTAAAACAGCAGGAAACAAAACCATTGAAAAAGCGGTGTACGAGACCCGATCTGCCATTGCGGAAGGCCGTACAATGTCTGATCCACTGTCTGAAAGCGGAGTTTTTCCGTCGATGGTATGTCAAATGATCGCAGTGGGTGAATCCACCGGGGCCCTCGATTCAATGTTAACAAAAATTGCCGACTTTTACGACGAAGAAGTCGATCAGGCCGTGGAGAACATGACTGCGTTAATAGAGCCGTTTATGCTTGTATTTTTGGGTGTGGTCATCGGCGGCCTTGTGGTCTCTATGTACCTGCCGATCTTCCAAATGGCATCAGCGCTGGAATGATAACGCGTTTAGAATATTCTGATAATTATGTGGAAACTTACCATAAAATCCGAAGATGATTTGTCTCATAAACTTAAATGGCTAATCTTCTTCCGAATCCTATTTGCTTCGTTAATGCTGGGCTCCGCTGTTGTTGTTCAAGTCGGTGAAAGCCCGTTCCCTTTGACCAAATCGTTGATTGTTCTTTACGGGATCATCGTCGGAATATTTTTGCTCTCAGTTTATTATGCCTTAATTTTTCGGTATAAAAAACTTAATCTACTTTTCCCGTATATTCAGATCGGAATCGATACATTTATTGTCACGGTCATCATTTTTATTACCGGTAGTTTCACAAGCGTTTTTTCTTTTCTATATCTGGTCGTCATTATCTATTCGAGTATGATCATTTTTAGAANAGGGAGCATGGTCATGGCGATGCTTTGCAGCATTCAGTACGGCATTCTGGTCGATCTCGAATATTACGGTGTTATTAACCCTTTTTTTATAAAAGGGAGCAGCAACATCGGCGATTATGCCTGGAACATCGTGCTTTTCAAGGTCGTGATTACCATGTCAGCGTGTTTTGCGGTGGCTTTTTTGAGCGGGCTGCTGTCGGAGCAGGTAAGAAGGACCGAAAAAGAGCTTTCGGTCATGGAGGATCGTGTAAAACGCGTCGAAAAGATGGCCTATATGGGTGAAATGGCCGCCGGTATCACCCATGAAATCAAGAACCCACTGGCCTCTCTGGCGGGATCGATTCAGATTTTAAGAAAAGAAATTCCCTATGATCCTGAACATGACAAGTTAATGCAGATAGTTCTGCGTGAAACAGACCGATTAAATACGCTGGTCAGTAATTTTCTTTTGTTCGCAAAACCGCCGGTGGGAAAAATCGAGAAAATTGAGCTTGAAAACGCTTTGAAAGAGACGCTCAATCTTTTTGAAAAAAACCAAGCGACCAGCAACAGGGTTTCGATCACCATCGATCTGTTCCCCAATATCTGGGTTGAAATGGATCCGGTGCATCTGCGTCAGGTGATGTGGAATCTTCTTTTAAATGCAGCCGAGGCGATTGAGGGTGAAGGCTTAATCAAAGTTAAAACTTATCTGGTGAAGCCCAATTATGCATGTGTTGAAGTTAGCGACAATGGCATGGGCATGACAACGAACCTAATACAATCGATTTTTGACCCTTTTTTTACCACAAAACCAAGCGGGACAGGGCTTGGGCTCTCCATCGTTCATAGCATACTCGAGTCTTACAATACCTGGCTTGATGTGGTGACCAAGGTCGGTGAGGGGACAAAATTTACTTGGAAATTAAATCGGATAGATACGACAACTTAATCTTGACACTTATTTGCAAATGGGTTAGCCAATCAAGTTTAACTTTTCAAAAGGGAATCGGAAATGGATCATGAACAAAGAAACCATTAACCCAATGCCCAATAACCTATAATCCACAACCTATTTTTATGATGTCTTTTGAGTATTTCATTGGCGGGCGCTATCTCAGAGCCAAACAAAAAGAAACGTTTATCTCACTCATAACCATACTCTCCATTGCCGGGGTGACGGTGGGAGTTATGGCGTTGATCGTTGTTATTGCTGTAATGGCAGGCTTTGAGTCTGATCTCAAGGCGCGTATTCTCGGGGTAGAATCCCATGTAGTGCTTATGCGCCACGGCGGTTCCTTCACCGACTATCGCAAGATATCTAAACAGATCGATACTCTGGACGGCGTAACGGCTGCCACACCGTTTATATACACTCAAATCATGCTGCGATCCCCATCCGGGGTGTCGGGAGCCGTTTTAAGAGGTATAGACCCGGAATCCGCCGGAGGGGTAATAAAAATTCTGAAGGATTCCGGGTTGCAGAGTTTGAAGCAGACCCAGGACCGGGGGAACTCCAAGCCATGGGTGCCGGGAATTATNCTAGGTAAAGAGCTGGCCAGAAATTTGGGGGTCGGTAAGGGCGATGCGGTCTATCTGATATCATCCCAGGGTATGATTTCACCCATAGGATACCTGCCGGCAATGAAGCGATTCAAGGTTGCGGGACTCTTTGAATCCGGTATGTACGAATACGATGGGTCTCTCGCTTATATCAATCTGAAAGACGCGCAGAAAATTTTACATATGGAAGGCGCTGTGACCGGCATCGAAGTGTGTGTTAAAGATGTTTACGATGCAAGGAATATTGCGGGAAAGATCGTTTCAAATCTTGGATTTCCTTATTGGGCCAAAGACTGGATGCAAATGAACCACAATCTCTTTTCTGCACTCAAGCTGGAGAAAACGGTTATGTTTATTATTTTGGCCCTTATCGTGCTGGTGGCGGCGTTCAATATTGCAAGCACACTGATTATGATGGTGATGGGGAAAACCAAGGACATTGCCATATTAAAGGCTATGGGCGCTATGGACAGCAGCATCAGAAAGATTTTTATTTTTAATGGGATGATCATCGGTTCTGTGGGCACTACGTTGGGTGTTTGTCTGGGTTTTATTATGTGTGGGTTGCTGGAAAAGTACAAGTTTATCGAACTCCCTGGAGATGTTTACTATATTTCGACGCTTCCGGTTCGACTTAATCCTATGGATGTTTTAATAATTGCTGCCGCTGCATTGATCATCTGTTTTGTGGCAACCCTCTATCCGGCACGACAGGCGTCAAAGCTCAACCCTGTGGAGGCCATACGGTATGGTTAACGGTATGGGCGATGAAAAAAAGCCTCTTCCGCATCGGTTTTTGACGGTCAGAGATTTGTGCAAGAGTTTCGAAAACAGTGAGACCCGTATTGATATCTTAAAGGGCGTTAATCTTGATATGGATGCTGGCCAAACCTTGGCGATTGTTGGCGCATCCGGCATCGGCAAGTCTACGCTGCTTCATATCCTTGGTGCGCTGGATCGGCCCGATAGCGGGGCCTATTTTTTCGACGGGGATGATATCTTTTTTTTTGATCAAATCAGACTGGCCCAATTTCGAAACGATACTGTGGGTTTTGTATTTCAGTTTCACTACCTGCTTCCCGAATTTTCAGCCCTTGAAAATACGATGATGCCGGTACTGATTAAAGGGATGAGGAAGAAAGAAGCCAGAGAGATTGCGGAGGCGATGCTTGTCAGAGTAAATCTTAAGGACCGATTGAATTTCAGAGCCGGAAAGCTTTCAGGTGGTGAACAGCAACGGGTTGCCTTGGCAAGGGCTTTGGTTCTCAAACCTGCGATGCTTTTGGCTGATGAACCGACCGGCAATCTTGACAAGCGAAACAGCGAGTTCATTCACGATTTGCTTTTGGAGTTGAATGACGAGTTTGGCATGACATTAATCGTCGTAACTCACAATATGGAACTTGCATCCTACATGTCACGCACCACGACGATTGTGGATGGTCGACTGTTGGAATTGTAGAGTTTAACTTTCGGACGACAAGGCAAAAGGTGATATTTGAGAGGAGTAAAGCCAGATCCATTGAATCTGAATGAGGCAGATTTTTCCTTAGGCCAAATTAAAACGAAAAAACAAACTTCTCCGAGGATGGGAATTTAAATATTGAAAAAATCGATGTTTAGAAAATTGAGTCTGTTTATTATCGCACTATTGTGTTTTTGTCCGAAAACTGCTCGTCCCATGGACAGTGTCAGGGTAATGGTATTACCATTTGAAATCCATGCGATTGGGGATCTTTCCTACTTGAAAGAAGAAATACTGGCGGTAATAACGAATCATCTCAAACAGGAAGGTGCTGCTATTTTAGCCCCAGGAACTATTCCTGATTTTACATCCGGAGAAACGACTGAGAGCTTTGATCAAATTCGGAATCTTGGCATCAAAAACGGAGCTGATTATGTTGTCTGGGGCAGCTTTACCTTGATCGGACAACAGTTCAGCCTCGATGCAAAGGTCATAGAATCTTTTGGAAAAGGCCCCCCCCGTGTCTTTATTAAAGAGGGGCAAGGCATAGAAAATCTACCCGGCACCGTGAAACAACTCGCCCGTGATATCGGAATGAAACTCTTTAAGCGGGAAAAGGTGGCCAGTGTTGTCATTGCCGATAACAAGCGAATTGAGGCGGATGCCATTAAACGGGTTATTAAAACAAAACCCGGCGACATCTTTCTTTCAAAAAGCCTTTCCGAGGACCTTAAAGCAGTCTATGAAATGGGATATTTTGACGATATAAGAATTGAGGCCGAGGACACTCCTATCGGGAAAAATATAATATTCAGGGTTAAGGAAAAACCGACCATACGCGTCATTCATATTAAAGGGAATAAGGTATATAAAGAGGAGAAGGTTAAGGAGAATTTGACGATTAAAACCGGATCGATTCTGAATATTCCTAAAATTCGTCGTAACGTCAACCGGATAGAAGAACTGTACAAAGAGAAAAATTATCATAATGTACAAATTGCCTACAAGATTCATCCTCTGGAACAAAATCAGGTTGACTTGGAGTTCGATATTGATGAGGGTGAAAAGGTTTTGATAAAAAACATAATTTTTGAAGGGAACCAAGCGTATACCGATAAGGAATTAAAAAAATATTTGAAGACCCGGGAAAAAGGGTTTCTTTCTTGGCTGACCTCGTCCGGAGATCTTAAAATGGAGGATTTAGAACAGGATGTCGCAATATTGTCGGCGTTTTATTATAACCATGGATACATACAGGCCAGAATCGGGGAACCTCGAGTTGAATATAAGGAGCAATTGATCTATATCACCATAAAAATAGATGAAGGGCCACAGTTTAAGGTTGGGAAAGTCGACATTACGGGCGATCTTGTTTTGCCCCAAAATGAATTGATGAAAAACCTAAAAATTGTCCATGAGACATATTACAATCGTGAAACTGTTCGGAATGATGTGTTGGCCCTAACGGATCTTTACTCTGATGAAGGCTTTGCCTACGCCGATATAGCACCCCGTATTGAAAAAAATTTTGATGAATTGAAAGTGGATATAACCTATGTTGTACAAAAGGGTAAACAGGTCTATTTTGAAAAAATAATTATCGGCGGCAATACCAAGACAAGAGATAAGGTTATCCGACGAGAGCTTATGGTATATGAGCAAGAACTTTACAGCGGTCGAGCGCTGAAACGTAGCGTTCGAAACCTTCATCGTCTTAATTTTTTTGAAGACATAAAGATAAATACGGCCAAGGGAAGCACCGATGACAGTATGATTTTAAAAATCGATGTTACTGAAAAATCAACCGGCTCCATTCAATTTGGCGCAGGGTATAGCAGCCAGGAAAATGTTTTTATAACGGCGGGCATTAACCAGAAAAACCTGTTCGGGCGGGGTCAGATTCTTTCGCTGGATGCCCAGATCGGAGGGAGAACAACTACCTATAAATTGAGTTTTACGGAACCCTGGCTGTTTGATATTCCTTTGTCAGCGGGATTTGACCTGTATAACTGGGAGACCGACTATGACACCTATGACAAGGCAAGTGTCGGGGGGGGTGTAAGGTTCAGCTATCCTATTTTTGATTTTACCAGGGGATATATAAGATATAATTACGACGATGCCGACATAACAAATGTGTCTGAGTT
>JGI24024J18818_10000364_pt1 | contig 16654 bp, 14 predicted proteins | sample Cruoilmetagenom2_FD_18818 | JGI IMG/M metagenome (IMG submission 18818) | reverse complement strand
CCACAGTGAGGTCATTTTCGGCGATGGCTTTTTCTATTTCAGGATGCAGTGGACCGCTGTTTCCGATGCAGGTTGTACACCCAAAGGCTGCCAGATGAAAGCCGAGGGTCTCGAGGTACGGCATCAGGGCGGCGGCTTCCAGATATCGACTGACCACTTTGGATCCAGGCGCCAGAGAAGTCTTAACATACGGCGGAACTTTCAAACCTTTTTTTACCGCATTTTTGGCCAAAAGCCCTGCTCCAAGCAGAACATAAGGGTTTGAAGTGTTCGTGCATGAGGTGATGGCGGCGATAACGATGTTCCCGTCTCCGATGGCCGAAGGCTTTCCATCGAGATTTAACTTGCAAGCTGCCGACTTTATGGGCCGGCAAACCGATGCCCGGGCCGTCTGGCAGCCGGATTCATCGTGGAATGTAGATAGCGCGCTCATATCCGCATTTCTGTCATATTCACATCCCAGTATCGCTGCAAATTTGCCCTTTAAAGCCTGCAGCTCGATTCTATCCTGGGGTCTGGCCGGACCGGCCACTGAAGGTTTCACGGTGGAAAGATCGAATTCGATCACTTCGGAGTATTCCGGTTCTTCATCCCCGGTGTAAAAAAGACCTTGAGAACGGGTGTAGACATCCACAAGGGCGGAACGATCCTCTCGATTCGTCAGTTTAAGATATTCAACGGTCTTTTCGTCCACCGGGAAAAAGCCGAGGGTGGCACCGTACTCAGGCGTCATGTTTGCGATGGTGGCCCTGGCAGGAATCGTGAGTTTCTTCATTCCCGGACCGAAAAATTCGACAAATTTTTCAACCACGTTGTGTTTCCTGAGTAGCTCGGTGATTACCAGTACGAGGTCGGTGGCCGTAATGTCTTTTTTAAGTTCCCCGACCAGCCGGACGCCGATGACCTGGGGAATCGACATGTAGTACGGCTGTCCCAGCATGACGGCTTCTGCTTCAATGCCGCCGACGCCCCATCCCATTACGCCGATTCCATCGATCATGGTGGTATGTGAATCCGTACCGACCAGGGTGTCGGGATAGGCTGTGTATCGGCCGTTCTCTTCTTCGGCCATCACCACCTGTCCGAGATATTCAAGGTTTATCTGGTGACATATCCCCGAGTTGGGAGGTACCACCTTTAGATTGTCGAAGCTTTTCTGGGCCCATTTCAAAAGTGCGTATCGTTCCCCATTCCGTTCGTATTCTTTTTCTACATTCTTTTCTAAAGAATCTGCTGTGCCGTAGGAGTCTACCTGAACGGAGTGATCAACAATCAGATCCACCGGGACCAGCGGATTGATTTTCATCGGATCTCCCCCAAGGTCTTTTACGGCGTCCCGCATGGCGGCCAGATCCACCACCGCAGGCACGCCGGTGAAATCCTGCATTAGGACCCGTGCCGGATGATAGGGTATTTCCACGGGCCGGTCATACTGTTTTTGCCAGCGCGCGATGTTGATCAGATCTTCTTTTTTAACCGTCCGTCCATCGAGTTTTCTTAACAGATTCTCCACCAGAATTTTTATGGAAAAAGGGAGTCTTTTAATGTCAGCGATCCCTTTTTGTTCCAGCAGCGTGATATCTGAGATGGTGTATGCTTTTCCTTCAACGTTTATCTGCTTTATAAAATCCGCCTTGTTCATTATTCTTTTTCTCCGATGCCTGTTTTCAATATTTTTAAATTTTAAGGACTTAGGTATTTTAAACAACCGGTTTCAAACGGCTTCAGGCTTGATGGCCTTCGATTATATTTAAAGCGATATTATTTTCAAGAGATCATAGGGTTGTCCTGAACTCAGGCTTCAATAGATCCGCCTCACGTAAATCCTGAACCTGCGGTGCAGGTGTAGCAGTGGTCGGCTGTGGCAATATGACTGTGGGGCGGTGGAGGGCCTGACATCTCAGAGACGTGGATTTTATGTCCTCCCATGAAAAGCTCCCTGGCAAGATTAAAATCACAATCGTAAAGATAACCGTCCCAGGAGACAGAAACCAGGGATCGACACATCAAACCGTCGACCGAACACGGATTGAAACTCGAATAAAGCTTTCCCATATAGTTTTCCAAATTGTTCGTTTCGACCAGCCACTGGCGGAACCTGCCCAGGGGCACATTGGCAAAATTAAACAGGTTGTTGAAAACAATCCCCCATTTTCTTTTCAGAACCTGTCGGAATCGCTTTTCTGTTTGAGCCTGATTGGGCGGGAGAAACGCGCCGGTGGGGTTGGATACCAGGCTCAGCTCCAGGCCGGAACCCTCGTGGCCGTACCCCATGGCATTCAGCTTTTTAAGGGCATCGATGGTTATTTGAAAAATACGGTCGCCTCTTTGTGAATCGGTTTGGGCTTCATTCAAGGAAGGAAAAGAAGCCACAATTACGATACGGTGCGCTTTCAACAATTCAAAAAGATATTCTCTTCGTCCGTCGTTCAGGGCTGACAGGTTGGAGCGCAGCATAATTCTGAGAGATAGAGAAAAGACTTCTTCTATCAGCATGCCGATATTGGGGTTCAGTTCAGGTGCGCCACCTGTAATGTCGATGGTTTCAAATTTGCTTCGTTGGGCGTATGATATGACTTCGCTTATGATTCCTGCATCCATATTTTCTTTGCGACCGGGCCCGGCATTAAGATGACAGTGTCTGCAGGTCTGGTTACAGCGAGCCCCGAGATTAAGCTGTAATGTATGGGTGTTGTTCCGGTTTAATTTAAGGCCATGACGGGACAGAGTTCGGCTAAAAGGCTCAATTCCGCTATGTTCTGATACCTTTTTGGTTTCAATCGATGATATATTCGATATGTGCTCGTTTAACATTTATCCAACCGCATGTTGTTTGTTTTACATGGACATTTTTTCAGCAATGTTGCGCATCTGAACGCCGTGAACAAGCGATGATCCACCGCGAATGGCCGTCGCAACATGGACGGCTTCGGTCATTTCAGCCAGGTTGGAGCCTTTTTCTAAACAGTCTTGTGTATAAGCGTCGATGCAGTACGGACACTGTACGGTATGGGCCACCGCAAGGGCGATGAGCGATTTTTCCCGCTCCGTAAGTTCGCCTTCTGCAAAAACGGCACCATAATACTCAAAAAATTTCTGGGCCAACTTGGGTGAATCTTTCCCGATTTCTTCAAATTTCGGCAGATCTTCAGGTTTGTAGTATGTTTCCATCCTTGTAAATCCTTTCTAATTGAAGGTTTCATAAAAAGTCAGTATTCTGTGAATTTTCGGGTCGATCATTCATCTATCTACCCATCACAGGCTTCAGGACCGCAGGCACGCCCTTTAAGATTGAAAAAGAATTTAAGTCCTTTTTTAATTTTCTCTGAAAAAATTTTGGGCGTGAAGAATGTTCCGGCGACCTTTTTATTGATCTCTCCGATGGTGGGGTAGGGATGAACGGCCGCTGCCAGCGTAGAGAGTTTTACCTTTCCATTAAAAACCGCCACCCATTCGCTGATCAGATCTCCTGCATGGGGCCCCAAGATCTGAACGCCGATGGGCTTTTCTTTCTCATCCAGAATCATTTTGATTCTGCCGATCTTTTCACCTTCTGCAAGGCTGCGATCATTGTCTTTAAACGCTTCGACCCAGATCGAATAATCGATCCCGGCAGCTCTAGCGGTTTTTTCGTTCATTCCGATACTCGACAGTTCAGGATCGGTATAGGTGCACCACGGCAAATAGGTGTAATCGGTTTTTCGGGGGAGATGGAAAATTGCATTGCTGACGATGATTCCCCCTTCGTATCCGGCCGCATGGGTAAATAGAAAACCGCCGCTGACATCTCCTGCAGCATAGATATTCTTGTGATTGGTTCTCAACCTGTTGTCTACCGCAATGCCGGTTCTGTCTGCATTAATACCGATGTCTTCGAGGCCCATGACATTGGTGTTGGGTGTTCTTCCCACAGCAACCAGGATGGTTTTTGCTTTTAGGCGCATGGTCCTGCCGCCCGGGTCTTTAATGGTCACTTCTTTTTCCTTGCCAAGGTCTTGGACGGCTTCAATCGACGAATTCAAATGAAATACGACACCTTCGGATTCCATTACGCTTTGGATCGTATCGGCCATGTCTTTATCTTCTTTGGCCAGAATCTGGTCGCCCCGGTCAACAATGAAAACTTTTGTTCCCAGACGGTTAAATGCCTGTCCCATTTCGCTTCCGATGGGGCCGGCACCAAAAATGATCATCGATTTCGGTAAATGATCCAAGTAAAAAATTTCTTTGTTGGTGATATAATCGGTTTTGTCCAGGCCCGGTATGGGGGGAACGAAAGGGGAAGATCCGGTGGCAATCACCCAGTTTCTAGCCGAATATGTTTTTCCGTTTAGACGAACCGCATGTTCATCGATAAACTTTGCATTTCCGAATTCAACTTTTGCGCCCAGACCGCAGAATCTTTCTTCGGAATCATGCTTTTGAATGACGTTTATCACGGATTTGATTCTTTTAGATACATTTTTAAAATCAACCGGAGGTACGTTTATTTGAGGAAGGCCGTATTTTTCGGCGTTTTTCATCATGTGGTAAACATGGGCCGTTTTAATCAGCGTTTTGCTGGGAACGCAGCCGAAATGAAGGCAATCGCCACCGAGTTCCTTCTCCTTCTCGATGAGGAGTGTTTTGGCGCCAAGCTGGGCGGATCCGGATGTGACGGTCAGACCGGCCGCCCCGCCGCCGATGACGCCGATATCATATTCATAAGTGCCCATGATCGACTCCTTATTTTTGTGGTCAAAAAACCCAAACGATCGAACAAAACAGGGAAGAAAATCTAACCGATAATCCGATGGTTGGTTGCGCTTAATGCGTTTATGGGTTTGTCGATTTTTTAGGCAAATCCTTACAGCAGAATTTATATCAATTTGCCATTTTTAAAAAATGTTGCATTCAGAAAATCGGTTTTTTCCCCGGTTCAGGATGCATAAATCGAACATTTTCGTACCGCCAGGGCCGCTTCCTGCAAGGCTTCGGAAAACGTCGGATGGCCGTGAACGGTTCGGGCGATGTCTTCGGAACTTGCACCGAATTCAACGGCCAGAACACATTCTGCTATCATGTCCGCCGCCCGTGGGCCGATGATATGTACACCCAAAATTCGATCGGTTTTAGAATGGGCGATGAGTTTGACAAACCCGTCTTTTTCTCCCATACAGCGGGCGCGTCCTGCGCCGGAAAAAGGATAAGTCCCCACACAGTAAGTAATGTTGCGTTCTTTGACCTGCTCTTCAGTAAGGCCGACGCTGGCAACCTCGGGCCAGGTATAAACCACTGCCGGTATGGCATCGTAATTCACTTCACCGGGGAGACCCGCGATGCACTCGGCTACAGCGATTCCTTCTGCCGAGGCCTTATGGGCCAGCATGGGGCCGAAAATGAGATCTCCTATGGCATAGATGGTTGGAATGTTGGTACGATAGGCTTCGTCCACCAGTACGTGGCCGGTACGGGAATCGGTTTTAACTCCGATGCCTTCCAGGCCGAGATTCTGTGTCAAGGGCCGTCTTCCCACAGAGACCAGAAGTCGATCACAGGATAACGTCTCTTTTTTATCGCCGGTTTCCAAAGTCATTCGGACCTTGTTTCTTGAAATTTTGGCTCCGGAAACCCGGGTATTGAGACGAATTTCCAGTCCCTGCTTTTTAAGGATTCGATCCAGAGTCCGGCCCACCTGACCATCCAGAGTTGATGCGATTTGAGGCAGCATTTCAATCACGGTCACTTTTGCACCCAGGCGCAGCCATACTGATCCCAGTTCAAGACCGATATAGCCGCCGCCTACAATGCCAAGATGCCGGGGAACAGCCTTAAATTCAAGGGCTTCGGTGGAAGTGACAATATGCTTTCCGTCGAACTCAAGGCCCGGAACCTGGACCGGTGTGCTTCCGGTGGCCAGAATAATCGATTTGGCCTCCAGGGTCTGGGTATTTTTATCACCGAAAAATCCGGAATTTTGTCGGACTTCAACACGGTCTTCTCCGGCAAGACGGGCAGTGCCGTGGACAACTTTGATGGTATTCCCTTCCAGAAGCTTGCGGACATTTCCGGTGAGCTCCTCAACCACCTGATCTTTGCGGGCCATCATGGCGGGTAGATCAATGCTCAGTCTTCCGGTTTTTATGCCGTGTTCGGCAAAGTGATCTTTTGCCAGGTGATAGTATTCACTGGAATCGAGGAGGGCCTTACTGGGGATGCAGCCAACATTCAGACATACGCCGCCCAAACGGATCTCCTTTTCGATGCAGGCCGTTTTCAGCCCCAGCTGGGCTGCGCGAACTGCTGCCACATATCCTCCCGGACCGCTTCCGATAATGATAAGGTCATAGATCTCTTTTTTTGCCATTTTATATCTCCATCATGATTAATTCCGGATTTTCAATACATTCTTTGATCTTTACCAGAAATCTGACTGCTTCTCTACCATCCACGATGCGGTGATCGTAGCTTAACGCCACATACATCATGGGCCGGATTTGGATTTCGTCATCGACAACCACGGGCCGCTTTTCAATTTTGTGCATTCCCAAAATGCCGCTTTGGGGCGTATTCAATATGGGGGTGCTCAGCAGAGATCCAAATACACCGCCGTTGGTGATGGTAAATGTGCCGCCCTCAAGGTCGGCCAGTTCCAGACGATTGTTTTTAATTTTGTCGACATAGTCGACAATGGCCTGTTCCAATTCGGCGGAACTCAAAACGTCGGCATTACGGATGACCGGGACCACCAGCCCCCGGCCCGTACCGATGGCGATGCCGATATGGTGATAATTGTGAAATACAATCTCATTTCCTTCGACAAATGCGTTAATCTCAGGAAATTCTTTAAGGGCTTCAATGCTGGCTTTGATAAAGAAAGACATAAATCCCAGGGAAATCCCGTATTTTTCTTTAAAAGGTTCCTTGAACAGTGCCCGCATGGCCATGGTTCGACTCATATCGATTTCGTTGAACGTTGTGAGCATGGCGGTATTCTGTTTGGCTTCCAAAAGACGGGATGCAATCCGTTGACGGATGGGGCTCATGGGCTTACGGGTAACGTCTTCTGCCGGGGACGGGGCCGGTTGGGCGGATATTTCACGCCCAACAACGGCAACATCCTTCATCCCGGGAGCACCTGCCGGGGTCTGTTCCAAATAAAGGAGGACATCGCCCTTGGTAACCCGGTTTCCGGGACCGGTTCCGGCAATGGCGGTAACATCGATATTTCTTTCGGCCACCAGACGTCGGACGGCGGGCGAAAGGATTTGCCGGACATGGGGCGGTTCCGGTTCCATGGGTCCTTCTTCAGACACAGCCGCTTCTTCCGGTTCCACAGGCGGTGCCGACGGTATTTCTTCTTTGGGCGGTTCCGGTTCCGGGGGAGGAGCGGGTGCCGCTTCGGTGTCGACGGTTCCGACCACCGCACCGATACCCACCGTCTCTCCTTCGGATATGAGGATTTTTAAAACCCCTGATGCTTCAGCCACAATCTCAAGGGTTACCTTGTCGGTTTCCACCACAAAGAGGGGCTCATCTTTTTGAACGTTGTCACCGTCCTTTTTATACCATTCCACTAGAACTGCTTCCTGAACCGATTCCCCCACGCTCGGAATTTTAATCTCTAGTTTCATAGATGCTCCTTTGCTATGGTTTTTAATACCCTGTCCGCTTGTCGGAGTACGGCCGAGATCCCGTCTCTAGGGGGCGGCTGGGAGTTTTATTTTGTCCTAAAAAGCATGGTCCTTCCCCGCATGGCGGGATCTTTGATGGGCCTTGCATGTCCCGCATTGCGGGAGTCAGAGTTCCCGGGCTCTGCCTTGGAGTTTGGTGTCTTAAATCAAAAATCCCAAGCACCAAATTACAAATAAACCCGCCTGCCATTGCAAGGCACGAGCGGGCAGGTCTCAAATTCCAAATTTCAAACCGTTTCAAAGCGATTGTTTTTTTGTTTGGGATTTTGAATTTCGGTCATTGTTATCTGTTTGTTTTTTGGGATTTGTTATTTGGAATTTTAATAAGTCAATGAACTTTCAATAAAGCAAATCCCCTTTGGGGATAAACAAAGCCTGGTCCTCTGGGCCAGGATTCTTTACAATGCCTGGGTCATTTATCGTTCGGATTCTGCAGGACCCAGTGCGTTGTCTATTATGGCGGCCTGTTCTTTACGGTAGATATTGGGAAAACCGGTGGCCGGGCTGGACGCGGCCTTTCTGCCGACATATTCGAAGGATTTTCCGGTTAATTTTTCAAGACGAGGCCGCACAAAAAACCATGCACCCATATTCTCCGGTTCTTCCTGGACCCAGACGTACTTCCGGGCCTGTTTGTACTTCTGAACGGCGGCTTTCAATTGCGTCTCCGGGAAAGGATAGAATTGTTCAAGACGAACGATGGCGGCATCCGAATTTTTTATTTTCCGGCGTCTTTGAAGTAATTCATAAAATATCTTTCCGCTGCAAAAGAGGATCCGCCGGACCGATTTTAATCGGTCCGGGTCGTCAACAACTTCCCTGAATGATCCTGAAGTCATATCTTTTAAATTTGACACCGCCTGCGGATGACGCAAGAGGCTCTTGGGTGCCATGAGAATCAGTGGCTTCCGAAAATTACTTTTAGCCTGTCGGCGGATAAGATGGAAGTACTGGGCCGGCGTGGTGAGGTTGCACACCTGGATGTTGTTCCCGGCACATAACTGGAGAAAACGCTCCAGGCGGGCGCTGGAATGTTCCGGTCCCAATCCTTCCCAGCCATGGGGAAGCAGCAGAACCAGTCCGCTGAGTCGCTGCCATTTGGATTCTCCGCTGGCGATATAAAGATCGATAATCGACTGTGCGTTGTTGGCAAAATCGCCGAACTGTGCTTCCCAGATGACGAGCCCTAGAGGTTGAGCCATGGAAAAACCGTATTCGAATCCCATAATGCCGGCTTCCGAAAGCATGCTGTCAAACACAGAAAAGGGGGCCTGGCGTTTTCCGAGGGCGTTAAGGGGGGTATATTCTTCACCGGTTTGGGTGTCGAAGAGAACGCTGTGGCGCTGGCTGAACGTGCCGCGGCCGCTGTCCTGGCCGCTTAAACGGATGGGCAGACCTTCTGTCAGCAAAGACCCGAAGGCCATGGCTTCTGCATTGGCCCAGTCGATGTTCTCTTTCGTTTCAACACTCTTGAGTCGATTTCCCAGAAGGCGGATCAATTTTGTATTCACAGAAAAATCAGACGGAACGGTGTTAAGCTTACGGGCAAGAGACGTGAGTTTTTTGGAGGAGACGCCGGTTTCCAGAGGATCATGGGTGTAATTCCCGTGAAAATTTTTCCAGTTTTCATAAAAACGGGATTGGGGAAAGACGCAGACACTGGCCCGAACCGCCTCTAACGCTTCTTCCAGGTCTTTGTTTATATTTTCTGCCAGAACATCCAGATTTTCAGGTTTGGCAAGACCTTGTTCAACCAACTGCTGAGCATAAACTTCGTTCAGGGGGCGTCGCCCTCGAATTCGTTCATACATCAACGGCTGGGTGAAATAGGGTTCGTCTCCCTCGTTGTGTCCATATCGCCGGTAACAGATCACATCGATGACAACGTCCTTGTTAAAGGTTTTTCGGTACTCGGCGGCAAGCCGGACAACGTGAACAGCGGCTTCCGGATTTTCGCCGTGAACATGAAAGATCGGGACCATCAGCATTTTGGCCACATCTGTGGCGTAGCGGGTGGAGCGCGCGTTTTCAGGGAGTGTGGTATATCCGATCTGATTGTTGATGACCAGATGGATGGTGCCACCGGTTTTATAACCGGTTAACTGTGACATGTTTAGGGTTTCGGCCACAATGCCCTGTCCGGAAAAAGCGGCATCGCCATGGATAAGAAGCGGTAAAACAGCGTTTCTATTGCTGTCTCCCAAAATGTTCTGGCGGGCCCTGACAAATCCCTGAACCACCGGATCGACGGACTCCAGGTGACTCGGATTGTTAACCAGAAACATACGTAACGACGCGTTCTGGTGGGTTTTAATATCTGCCATATAGCCGTTGTGGTACTTCACATCACCGGCGCCGAAGGCGTCGCCAGGATCGTAACAGCTTTCAAATTCACTGAAAATTTCTTCATAGGATTTTTTCAGTATGTGGGTCTGAACATTTAAACGTCCTCGATGGGCCATGCCGAGAATAATCTCCTGGCAATCGTTCATGCCGGCCCAGCTGAGAAGCGCGTCGAACATGGGAATGATCGCTTCCGCACCTTCAATGGAAAAGCGCGTCTGGCCCAGATATTTTTTGTGGAGGAACTGTTCAAAAAGGGCGGCCTGATAAAGTTTTTCCATGATCCTGATTTTATCTTCGGACTTTAAATCAGGACGGTTTTTCCGGAGTTCCATACGGTCCTGGAGCCATCGGCGTTCGTCAGGGTCCTGGAGATGCATGAACTCCACTCCAATGGAGCGGCAGTAAGTTTCTTTCAGGATCCGGACGATATCCTTTAGGGACGCCTGTTCGGTATTGACCAGGCTTCCGGCATAAAATAGCGAGTTCAGATCTTCTGCGGCTAAATTAAATGCTGAAAGGTTCAACAGCGGATGGTCGGTGGGGCATGCAGTCAAGGGATCGAGGCAGGCGAGAAAATGTCCGATATGGCGATATCGGTTTATGAGTGCATCCACTCGGGATTGACGTAAAACATGATCCTCGTCGCAAACATCCGTGGTTTCCCGTTCCATGGCACCGGCGATTTCGAAGCCTTCAAAGAAAAACTGCCAGTCCCGAGAAACCGCCTTGGGATCGGCTTTCCACATCTTGTATTGAGCATCGATATAGTCTTTGCTCAAGGTCTCAGGTATATCCATGGTGTTGTTCCTCGAACCATTTCACTACTAATTTAGAGATCTTCAAACGATGTTCATCGTTACTGAACATATGATCCGCGTCCGGTATAATGGCCAGCTTTGTATTTATGGGATTCAACTTTTGAGCCAGATGAGCTTCCTCCACCGAAACGATTTCGTCGTGGTCACCGTGGACAATCATCAGTGGTGCCTGTAGGGTTTTTAGGGTTTCCGGTAGATTAAATTGCTTGGCGTCGGCGAAAAAGGCCGTTGAAAGTTGAAGTGGACGTCCCCGGCTGCTGAAAGAGACCCGTCCGGTGTCATGAAGTTCCTTGAGCTGACGTTTGTTGAAAAAATGGGTGGCCTTTAATCCTGATAAACGCCCTGCCAGCGCGCATACCGCCTTTACGCGGTTCATCCTGGCTGCTGTGAGAATGGCGATAACAGCACCCATGCTGTGCCCTGCAAGGCCGATCCATTCGGCGCCTTTTTCGGCGATAATGTCGACGGCTTTCTGAATCTCGGCCATCTGTTTGGAGTAGGTGGACGCCGCAAAATCGCCTTCGCTCTGACCATTGCCCGAAAAGTCGAACCTTAACGCAATGAACCCTGCCGCCGCCAGATCACTGCAGATGTGACGGATGATACGGGTGTTACGGGAGCAGGTGAAACAATGACCGAATACCACGCCGCCGCCTTTGATTTCATCAGGTAGATGGAGGGTTCCTGCAAGTTTTTCTCTCTGATGATTATAAAAATGGACCGGTTGTTCCATGAAAAGAACTCAGGGGCTTAGTCCCCCTGTTCCGCCATATAGTCATCATAATGACCTTCTAAAAAGAGTTTGTGTTTTGCTTCTTCCTGGCAGAGCACCTTGAGGAGTTTAATTTGTTCGGCATTGTCGGTTTTTTTCTGAAGTTCATTGTACATTTTCAAGGCCTGTTCTTCCCGTTTCATGGCCAGGCGCAGGATGTCTATATAGCTCATCCCATCCTCATATTTCATGTCTATCATATAATCGCTGCGCTTCATGTCAGGAATCCATTTGAACTTGTATTCCTCTGTAATCGCCTGATTATTTTCCATATTTTTAAGCATGTTCTCATGCTTTTTTTCTTCTTCAGCCATTTCTTCCAACGCATCTTTTACACCTGAAAAAGAAGTTCGCCCAGCGAGATCTGTATAAAAGGCCGCAGCTTCTTTTTCTTTTTCTATTGCAAATTCAATCAGTTCCTCAAAAGATTCAAAACTCATAACATCCTCCTTTAATTTTTCTTTTTCCCGATTAAAATTATCTGTTGCTGAAATTGTGTTTAACTATCATGGAATTTCCATCCGCGGGAGGCGGAAGAAAAAGTATTTTTTTAAGGCTTGAATTTGCACCTCGAACATGGAGCGATCTATAAAAAATCCGTTTAAGCTTAAAAAAGTGAATTTAAAAAAATGTAACAAGAGGTCTAAATTTTATCAACTTAATTCATTTTCGACAATGTGCTGACATTCTTTTAAAAATGTTAAAATAAGGATATCAGTCTTTGTCGATTTTTTCAACTCTATCTTCAATCTGCTTTCACAGGATTCTGTCCCCTGGCAAAATTAGTAAAACTTTTCGGCGTCAAGCCCGGCAAGGCATATTTTTAATTTTATTAATGTCTAATTCTCCGTTGGTTTTTACGAAGAAGACTTCAACATTTTGCCTGCAGGATCCGGGTGCTACTCGCTGGGCGCATAGTAGCATCTTTTGGGCGATGTTACCTTTCCCTGTTTTTTCAGTGCGCTGATGATCTTTGAAACCGCCTTGCTTTCTTCTCCGATCATCTCGGCCACTTCACCGGGCCTCACCGGCTTTCCCGCTTTTTTCATGGCATCCAGCACTTTCTTCTCCATTTTTTACGCCTCCGAATATGTTACACCTAGGTTGAGCGATTGTTGAATTTGCCGAAGATGCAAGGCATGAGACATACAGCCGTAGTATGCTACTGCAAATGTCTCATAACGCAGCAGATTCGGTAAACTCGACAAGCCCGAAGGGTTTCAACTTGTGACAATCTTGTTTGGATTCCTATCTACCGAGTCGATGATGGTGTTTAATGCTTTATAACAATATAAACCCCTAAAGAGATTATATTTATAATACACTGGCGCAATTTGAAACGCTCAATTTAGGTTACATGATGTTAATGAATAAGGGTCTTTTTCAACCATTCTTTTATGTTACCTTCAATGGCATAAACGCCTTTGAGGTTGCCGTTGTCTTCGATATAGCGTTTTTTCAATTCTTCCGGCATTTCAATTTGTGCCAGTTCCTTGGCATCTTCGGAATTTCTCTGTACCAGGTAGATTATCGGTGATTCTCCCCAGGTATTTACAACGAAATAATGCGCTGTATCATCCTTGGACCTGATGACATAATTGCCTCCAGCCCAGTTGTTTCCCCATTCCAGATAAAGCCTAACCGCCTCCTCCGGGGTCATGTCCCAGTCTATGGCATTTAAAAGGGCCGTGTTTTTTTTTATATCCTCTAATCCCATCATAGAATCTCTCCTCTTTGAAATATGATGCTTAATACTCAAACATATGAAGTTAGCAAGTTACATGCCACGACCTTTTTAGCCGGGGCCAAGCGGTTTCACTCCATGGGGATTATCGATCATTTGTTATTTGAAGATGAATTTGTTAAGGTGAAATACATCTGTCCGCATGCAGATGATGGATCATCGCCAATGGCAAACCCATAACCGTCGAGGATTAATCCCAAATCGAGTTTCGACTCGATTTCAAGTTCAATCAGAAACGAAGATCGCCCAAAATAGATCGGACTATGATTTTTTTTGTTATAGATAGAACCATCGATTAAAAAGAAGCCTCCATGGTTGTATTATGAGACACCTTTGTCTCATAATGAATTTTGAAACACAACCCTACACCCATGCGGAAACGAAACCGTTTATGTCAACAAAATATAGCGCAAAGCCGTCCGGACAACATTTTTCAATAAGAGACGGTCTTAAATTTCTTGCTGCAGCGGGATTGCTGACGTGGTTTATGTTCATCAGCGCCGGCCGGTTGCACTACAACTGGCAATGGTACCGTGTGCCAAAGTATCTTTTCACCATGGTGAACGGTTCATTTATATCAGGACCGCTCCTTGAAGGCGTATGGGTGACCTTGAGAATTACCGCGGCGGGTCTGGTCCTGTCTTGCATATTCGGCCTGGTGACCGCTCTGTTACGGCTGTCGGAGTCTTTTGCCGCCAAAACTATAGCGCGTCTTTACATGGAGCTCGTTAGAAACACACCGCTTCTTGTACAGATTTTTTTTATTTATTTCGTTGTTTCCCCGGTTCTGGGGATCGGACGGTTCACTTCAGCGATACTTGCCCTGAGCCTTTTCGAAGGGGCATATGCATCGGAGATCTTTCGGGCCGGGATCGTTTCCATCCACAAAGGACAGTGGGAAGCGGCTCACAGTGTCGGTCTTAATACCCTGAATACATACCGGCATATCATACTGCCCCAGGCCATCCGTCGAATGCTGCCCCCCCTTGCCAGCCAGGCCATATCGCTGATTAAAGACTCCGCCCTGGTAAGCACCATCGCAATTTATGATCTGACCATGCAGGGGCAAAGGATTATTGCGGAAACATACATGGTTTTTGAACTATGGTTTACCATCGCCATCATCTATTTATTTATGACAGCAGCATTATCTGTTGGGATAAATATTATGGAAAAGCGCTTGACCATTGAAATGTAAGACCCCATTCCGGACGAACCTCTGTTGCAAGATGTATTGTCGACACGCGGGCCGGGGTGGAGCCAATAAGTTTTGCTACAAAAGAAACTGAATTTATTCCTTAAAAAGGATTGCAGAAAGGAGAATAAAAATGAAAATCGATCCATCATTTCTAAAAACTCTGGTGGCAATCACAGCCATAATGGTCATAACTGCATGCGGTAATGATTCGACCGGTACCAACCAAAGAGAAGCACAGGAAAGTACCATTGAACAGATTCAAAAGCGCGGCGTTCTCCGTGTGGGTATGTCTACGTTTGTGCCATGGGCAATGAAAGACAAAACCGGAGAACTCATCGGTTTTGAGATCGATGTTGCAAAGCGGCTGGCCAAGGATGCCGGTGTCGAAGTCGAGTTTTTTCCCACCAAATGGTCCGGGATCATTCCAGCGCTGATAACCGGAAAATTCGATGTAATTATCGGGGGTATGGGAATAATCCCGAGCAGAAATCTGAAGGTCAACTTCAGTATTCCATACGACTATACAGGGATGTCCATCGTTGCGCATAAAAAGCTTGCCGCCGGCTTTAGCCGGACGGAAGATTTTAACGGTTCCCATGTCGTTGTTGCCGCCAGGCTGGGTTCAACTGCTGTAACAGCTGCCAAGAAATATATGCCGAAAGCTCAGCTGCGGCTGTTTGACGATGAATCTCAGGCATATCAAGAACTTGTCAACGGAAATGTCCATGCCGTTGTGGGATCTGCGCCGACCCCTGAATTCCAGGCCATCAAATACCCGGAAAAGCTTTTTCTTCCTCTGAATAAAACGTTCACCCTTGAGCCCATAGGATTCGCCGTTCGAAAAGGTGATTTTGACACCTTGAATTACTTCAACAATTGGATCCGTTATGTGGAGTCCGAAGGATGGTTCAAAGACCGGAAAAATTACTGGTTCCGGACAAAAGACTGGGAGAAAATGATCAAATAGGGAAACCTGCATCGGGTTTTTTTGGATGGAATTGGAATAATGGAAGGGTTGAGCTGCAAAAGCGAGCGAATATTAAAAAGGATAAAATTCCTTACCGTGGAAGATTTCCTGTAACTCCCGTCTCAAGGACGGGAGCCCCAGGGAGTTTCAATAACCGAGTGTCGGAGCATAGATCCCTTTGAGAGCCCTGAAAACTAAAATTACCCGTCTGGACATGCTGATATTTTTTATTCTGGCTGCATTCTGTGTCTGGATTGCGTATCGAATAAATTTCAAAGTTCATTACAATTGGAACTGGGGTGTGATGCCCCAGTATCTTTATAGATTTGATGCGGAAGAGGGCCGGTGGGTGGCGGGCCTGATTGTCCAGGGTGTGTTTGTTACGCTGCGGCTCGGTATATATTCCATCGTCGTTGCCATGGTCATCGGAACGGTGATGGGCCTTTTCCGTACCAGCCGAAGCCCTTTCAGACGGATGGTCGGCTGGAGCTATGTTGAAATTATTCGCAATATACCTATCCTGGTCTGGATATTCATTTTTTATTTTTTTATCAGTGATCAGTTTATACCGATCATCGATCTGGCAGGATCAAAATCCTCATTCACAAGAGATTTGGTCTCTTTTTTATTTATTTCCCCTGCACGATTTCCGGCATTTTTGTCCGGCCTGATGGCGCTGGGTATTTATGAAGGAGCCTATATTACAGAAATCGTCAGAGCAGGCATCCAATCCATCGATAGAGGACAATGGGAAGCCGCTTCAGCTTTAGGATTCTCAAGATATGAGCAGCTTCGACACATTATTTTCCCCCAGGCGGCAAAAAACGTGCTCCCGCCATTGGCCGGGCAGTTTATCTCCACCATAAAGGATTCTTCCATCGTCTCCGTTATTTCCATACAGGAGCTCACATTTCAGGGCATGGAGCTGATGTCGGCGACGTTTTTAACCTTTGAAATCTGGATAACGGTGATGCTTTTATACCTGGTGATTTGTCTTGTCTGTTCTCTTGCAGCAGAACGCCTTGAGATCCACATGAAAAGGGGTGTGGTCTAACGCGTGCTAAAGCCCTTCAAACAGCCAGTCGGTTTCCAAGAGAAACACGCCATCGCTTCGCTGTACCGAAATCAAATGCGTT
>JGI24024J18818_10000359_pt1 | contig 16740 bp, 15 predicted proteins | sample Cruoilmetagenom2_FD_18818 | JGI IMG/M metagenome (IMG submission 18818) | reverse complement strand
GAGAAGAACCGCTGCCGTAAAGGAAGAGAGACGGCCAAGACCACCGGAGGTAAAGTTAATGATCGACTGACCGATCATCGCACATCCTGCCATACCGCCAAAAAGTCCTGAAGTAGAGTTTCCTATACCAAGAGCGATACACTCTTTATTTCCTGAACCACGCTCTCCACCCATCTCATCGAGAACAGAAAGTGTAAGCAGAGATTCTATCAGTCCCACCAGCGCTACGATGAGTGCGGTAGGAAGAATGATCATCATAGAAGCCCATGTAAAGAGTTCAGCTACTGGCATTACAAACGATGGCATAGAGACATTTGAAAGATCTGCAAGGTCACCTACTATCTTAGTATCGATACCCATAAAGTATGTTACAAGTGTAATGACAACGATCGCAGCAAGCCCGGCAGGTACAGCCTTGCTTACTTTTGGTAAGAACTGCATAGTAGCCATGGTAAGAAAAACGATGATATACATGATGTAGTTTTCAGAAAAAGAGGCAGAGATGATATCCATCCAACCACTATACTGTTCCATATTCTTAGGAGCAAGGAAAGGAAGCTGTGCCAAAGCGATAACGATAGCAAGACCGTTTACAAAGCCAAAGAGGGCAGGCTGAGGCACAAGACGGATAAACTTACCCATCTTCATCATCCCGATAGCTATCTGAATGAATCCAGCGATGATGGAAGTGAGTAGAATGTAGTTGAGTATCATCATAGACAAGTCTTCTCTGCCAAGCTCAGGGTACATCTTAGCCACAGACAGCCCCAGTCCTACAAAGACTACAGCAACTGCACCCGTAGCACCGGAGATCATTCCCGGTTTACCACCGATGAGTGCAGTAATAAGACCGATGATAAATGCACCATAGAGTCCAACCACAGGAGAAACCCCTGCGATAAATGAAAATGCTATCGCTTCAGGTACAAGAGCAACCGCTACAAGTGCACCTGAAAGGATATCATTTTTAATGTTTTGTTTTGAATAATTTTGAATGTTGAACAAGGGTATTCCTTACGTATAATATTGTCGGAATTTTACCATAATAGTTTGTAAAACTACTTCTTTGTCCCATCCTCCTTAAGTACCATCACTGATGCAGTGAGACCAAAACGTAATTTTACATTTTCCGGGAGTTTATCTAGTTTGATACGCACAGGGATTCTTTGCGCAAGGCGGATCCATTGAAAAACTGGTTTAACAGATGGAAGTAGGTTGTTGCCAGGGTTACCGTCAGAGTGGGCGATACCCCATGCGATAGACTCTACTTTTCCACTAAGAGGGATGTCTGGGTAAGCTAAAAGTGTTACCATCGCCGTATCTCCAACCTTTACTTCAGGTATAGCGTCTTCTCGGAAGAAACCAAAGACCCAGTAAGCATTTTCATCGACAAGTGCCAAGATAGGCTTATTTGCTGAAGCCTGTGAACCTATTTGGAAATTAATGTTTGAAACATAACCATCTACCTCTGCAAATACTTTAGTGTATGAAAGATTGAGTTTTGCTGTGTTGACTGCTTCTTCTGAAGAATCAATGTCTGCCAATGACTTGTAGTAGTTGGTTTCATTTCTAACTAGATCTTTCTGAGAAACGGCACCTTTATCTTTAGCATAGATATTTTTCACACGTTCAAATTCAATTTTTGTACCTTTAGCCGCTTCACGTGTACGTTGCAATCTAGCTTCTGCCTGATTGAGTTTAATTTGATATTGAGAAGGGTCTATCTCAAAGAGGAGCTCACCTGTTTTTACTTTTTGGTTATCCACCACATGTATCTTGGTGATCATTCCATTGACACGAGGAGTAACCTGAATGACTTGTGTTCTTACTTGACCATCTCGTGTCCATGGATTATCTATATATGCTCTGTATTTATTATACGCAAAATATGCAGCGGCTCCTAAAATAGCAAGTGTAAGCAATACTTTTATTATTTTCTTAAGAGTCGGCATTTAGTGCCTCCCTGTACTGAATTTTAATTCTTGTCATCATTAACCTTTAAAATTTAATCCAAAATGTGTCTATCAATACAACATATAACGCCATTAGTGCAATAAACACATAAGATGGCGCATATAAATAGCGAGTAAGTTTCAGTTTGTTAAGTGCCATTACGGTCACAAGTGCTGCTAAAAAAGAGAGAAAAGCAACCAGTATCAATGGTGAGTAATAAACGTCACCAATAGAAAGTTCATGTGGAAAAGGATTTGTCATTACTGTATTCCTTCAGGAAGACGTGTCATATTGGCATCAAGATATTTACCCCAATCGACTGTCTTCTTCATTTTTTCTGCCGTTTCAGCAGAAAGATAAGATTTACCTTTGCTTATCTGCCATCCGCCACCTAAAGCTTTATAAAACAAGATAGCATTGGTTGCTAAACTACCTTTGATTGTTGCATAGCGATCCTGAGTACTGGTTAACTTCTCTACGGTAGTAAGCAGACGCTGATAATTTACCAGACCGTCATTGTATTGGATCACCGAGATGTTAAATGCACGAACCGTTGCATCAACGGCTTTTCTGTTTTCTACCTGCTGTTTTTCTGTCAAGATATAACTATTGAGCGCATCTGAAACTTCAGTCACTGCTGAAAGTACCTTTTTATTGTAATTCACTAAGCTTTCTTCAAACACTGCATCTTGTAAACGTATCTGATTTTTAATACGCCCATACTGGAAAATGTTCCACGAAAATGCCGGCCCGACACTCACTCCCAGAGCATCAGAAGCAGTACCCCATGAGCCTATGGCATTGTTTGCGTTAACTCCAATATTTCCAAAAAGCGTAAAACTAGGATAAAGCTCTGCCATTTTCGCACCAATAAGCGCAGAGTTAGCGTGTACATTGTACTCAGCCAACTTAATGTCCGGTCTTCTGGAGATCAATCCTGCATCCACTTTATTATATGGATTTAATTTTGCTTGAGGGATCATAGCTACATTTAAAAGATCAGAGCTGCTATCTTTTATCTGCATCACACCTTGCTTCTTTTGACCAATATATTTACCCGTTGGATCTGTGTATTTTCCATGATTTGATCTAAGGAGTTTTGTTATTTGTGATGCATCAGTACCCAATAAAAGTGCTATAGCATTTCGTGCTTTTATGCGTGAAATTTCTAGAGATGGTATGGCAGAACGAGTATTGTAAAGTTGTGAACGTGCCTGCTGCATATCCAGTTCAGATACATTACCTGAGTTAAATTGAACCTCTGTCATTCTTGTGACACGCTCTTGTATAAGCACGTTACGCTCTGCATAGGCTATACGTTCCTGTGCTGTTCTGTAGTTGATATAATTTCGTGCCACTTCTGCAATAACTGAGACCATAATATCGTTATAAGATGCCAGTGTGGCATAAAGGTTCGCCTCTGAAGATTCTACACCTCTTGCATATTTACCCCAGATATCCATCTCCCAACCTATGTCAAAGTTAAGTCCTGCTGCTTCAAAGTTACTGCCATTGTTACGTACGGCAGCGGCATTTCCTGAGAGTGTTTGTTTTTGAGGGTAAGCAAGTCCTTCAGAGATGCCTAACGCTGCACGTGCTTGTAAGATACGCAGTCCGGCACTTTCGATGTCAAGGTTTTGCGCATAGGCTTTATCTACCAGGGTGTTGAGTGTAGGGTCATTAAACGTTTTCCACCATTGTGCTATCGTCGCATCACTGCGTTCTTGATTATGTTTCCATTTAGAAGGCATAGAAGATGTTTCCACACCCATAAAATCAGGACCCAATTTTGCACATCCGCTCATCATCATGATCGTTAAAATGGAAAGTCCGATCTTTGGTAGTTTATGTTTCATATTTACTCTTTTTATTTTACTTTTATTAAAATATACTCGCATTAAAATCTACTTGTCTCCAATGCTGTAAAATCAATCTCTTCCATCATTTTTTGACAGCTAAAAAGAGAAAGCCATACATTCCTGCGTAAAGATATATTTTCATAAAATTCAATCATATCTTTTTCACTGTATTCATTATATTTTACATCATGAAGAAAACTTTTTAATCTCTCTTCTATTTTTGTAACGATCTGTTCTTCATCTCTCCAGAAAGGATCAACATCCTTCACGTCTTTCCCCTCTGCGTATTCAGCTAAAAGATCTGACAGTGTAGCGCCATCATTCTGTTCTCTAAAAGATTTTATCAAAGGATTATTTATCATTTTCATATCTCTATGATGCATCATTTCCAAAAGGTACACAAACGTTTCACACTCTTTAGTAAAATTTAAAAGTAGCTCTTTATCAACCGTATCAAAATATTTATCATCCACTTTACTGGCCCAAAGTTGCATCTTTTTCACTGTACCCATAAGGTGAATCTTGCTGTATTTTGCTTTCATAGCACCAAAGAATGAACCATTGTCATTGCTCAAATTATTACTTCGTTGCAAAAGTATTTTTGAGAGTTTAAAAAATCTCTTTTTCATAACTAAAAAAAGATGTTCTGGTTTGGTAGAGAAGGGGATATAGTAAAAAAGCAATAACATAAACAAAAAGGCATAAAACATAAAAAGTATGATGAGAAATACATCAAAGTTATAACTCATTGTATTGTTAATACCCAGTGTAGCTGATCCAAGTATAAAAAATACAGCCAACATAGGATTGATAAAATAAAAACCAATAAAAGCATAGATAAAGACAAAAAGTCCCAGTTCCCATCCATAATGAAGGTTAGGCAAGACAAAAATATACATAGCTGTAGCAAAGATAAATGATAGAGAAAAGATGATGATCAGCAAAGAGGGTTTTAATGGAGAAAAGGTTGTCAGGATACTAAGTGCCGTTGCCAATACTACGATTATAAATCCGCCAGGAGGATTGACAATAATCCAAAGTAGGGTAGCAACCCAAAAGATGATAAATGTGATCAAAGACCCCTTAAGATCTTCCATATCAAACCAAAGAAAACTAGTAGGCGGTGGAACCTCTTCAAGTGTAAACAGTGTTGGCATAGGAGAGATGAGACTATTGAGTTTATCTGCCAGCTTACGCAGTTGTGTATGCAATTTTATCATATCACTTATCGTTGTACTCATATCTGCACGCTCAAGCTGAGAGAGTGTTTTGATCTCTTCTATGTCATATTCATACTCTAAAGCTTCAGGTATTACAATCTCTTTTTGTTCTTTCCATGCCAAAGGAAGTGCTTCCAAAAGCTCTATGATCTGTGTATCTATGGTTTTATAGTTTGTAACATAACGTGGAAACTTATCAACATAAGAGGCTTTATCATGATGAGAAAGCAAAGTAAGTACTTCATCAATTTTTTTATAAGAGTTTACTATATCATACCATTGTGTTTTGGAAAAGTTCATCTCCATAGATGAACTGTCTGAAGCGATAATCGATGTTCCCAGAAGTTGCTCCTGAGCGATCATCTCTTGATGCAGGACTTTACGATCTTCTTTTTTTCCATCTCTTTGAAGATAAAGTTCAGCCTGCAAGGCAGAAAGTACTGCAGCATTTTCAACACTGGTATCTTTAAGATTGACAGGCCAAAGAAAAATACCAACTAAAGTATAAATAATAATCCCCACAATGGTCATAAAGGTTTTATCGATCCCATAGATAAAAACATTGTCTACTTCACCATTTTGGAACATCATAAGCAGGGTTACCGCACTCAACATAAAAACAGTCATGTCACCTTTATAAGCACGAGCAAGATAAAGAAATAAGGTTGCCACTACAGAGGCTACAAGAAGATATATTTCACGATCTTGAGGAAAAAGCCCAATAAGAGTCATGCCTATGGCTGCACCAATTATTGTACCAATTACACGTAGTACACCTTTCGTAACAGAATCGCCAACAGAACCCATCGCTGCGATCAACATCACTGTCGTTGCCGCAGTCCCAGGTTGAGACCAGCCTTGAGACAAAGGAATGAGATAGGCAAGTGCCATACTCAATGAGGCTTTGATAGCAAATTTCAGTTTATCTGAAAGAGTGAACGAGAGTAATGACTCGATCATCTGCATGAAAGAGCGTTTCTCTTCTTTAGTAGCACTCTGCAACTATTTTCCCTTCTTTCTCGCATCCATAGCTGACAGACGCAAAGAAATAAGACTCGAAACGATGATCGCCATATAAAAGACACCGATGATCGCTTCCATATAAACAAAGAACTCTGCAACATGCTTCGTCGGTAGTATATCTCCGTATCCCAGTGTTGTTAGAGTCACAAAACTATAATAAACGACACGGGAAAAACCCTGTTGCCAATTTGACACTTCAACACCGGAGAAAGACTGTGGATCTATGGTCAGAAGCAACATATAGATCACTGCCCATATCAAACCCAAAAGAAGATAAAGACTCAAGGACCCAATGATCTTATTGCCATCGATATCCCCAACAGTCAGTACCTGTTTCACTGAGGAGAAAAAAGAACCGGTAAAAAAGATCAGTAAAGTCACCAAAATAAGATACGATGCGTATTGATGATCAAAGAATCTTCCCAATGCTATAGAAAATATAGAAAAAGCGATCAATACATAAACCGCCTTTGTCCATGTTCTCTCCGTTTTTAAACTACGGAGACTTACAACGAGCATAAGTATAGTTACAATAGAAAAAATATCATCACCCACACTTCCCGGAAAGTCTACTATGACCGCCGCAGAGAAAAGAAAGATGACCAGTGAAAAAAAGAGATAAACAAAATTATTTTGTTTGGTGATTTGTTTCATATGTTTTCCATTATTACTATTACTTAGTTTGAAAGAAGAAAAGCTCAAGGAGCTTTTCTATGAGTCAGATATGTAGAGCTTAAACTTCTTCCACAGTTTCAGATTCAACTTCAGCCATCCAAAGTCCAAAAAGTTTATATGCAAGTGCAAAAATAACCGCTCCGATGAAAAGTCCTATCATACCCATAAGTATCATACCACCAATCGCACCGATGAGAATGACAAGCATAGGAATGTCTACACCACGTCCCATAAGTATAGGTTTCAGTACGCCATCACTTGCACCTACAATGAGCATATATATAGTAAATACAATCTCAGCTGTGCCTGAACCTTGAGAGAATACATAAGCAATCATCGGCCCAATGACAAGAAGTGCCGGTACTTGAATAATAGTCAAAAACATAATAATAATAGCCCAAACAATAGCCAATGGTATCCCCATTATCGCCATACCTATCAGTGCAAAAAATGCCTGAATAACTGCAACACCAAGTACACCCATCACAACAGAACGTACAGTTAATGCTGAAAGGTTTGCCCATTCTTCACCTTTATCTCCCACTAAACGACGGAGCACTGTTTCATAAAACTTCACCGAACCTTCACTCCCTATGAGAAAGACTGCTGCAATGATCATGGAACCTATAAACATAAAGATAGTTCCCAAACCACTACCTAACGCAGAGGCAAAACCCTTGATAGCTTTTTTGATATCATCTTTAAATGGTTCCAGTGTTGCTTTTAGATTGTGTGAAGCACTGTCCCAGAAAGCATACGCTTTTTTACCTACAAGAGGCCACTCTTTGACATTTTCTGAAGGAGGGGGGATTGTAATATTACCTTCTTTTACCGCATGCGTGAGTGTCTGTGTAGACTCTAACACTGAGCCAGAAAGCATATATGTTGGAATGATAAGTGCTAAAATAACAGCAACAGTAAGTGAAATGATCACTTTTTTTCTGTTACCAAAACGTTTTTCAAGGGAGTTGATCACAGGAGAGAGTGCCACAGCAATGATGATACCCCAAACCACTATCGCAATAAAGGGTTTAGCAATCAAATATGAGATATAGATGACTATGGCTAAAAGCCCTAATTTGATGGCGATTTCTATCGCAAGATTTACTTTTTCTTCACGTTCCATAGTATTGTTCATTCTTCTTCCTAATGTGTTTAAAATTATTCTTTAATTTAAAACATACATTATATCAAAAAAAATTATTAATGAATATTCTGTTTACGAAATAAATGAAAAAATGTCTAGAAGTATAGTATAAAATATTGTCAAAAAACTGTCATTTTAAATTACTGATCTTTAGCATTTTTAAGCGCTTGCTCTCGAAGCTTGTCTTTTTTACTTTTTTTCTTTCCTTTAACAGGAGCAGGGCCTTTGACTCTCTTGGGTGCTTCTCCTGTGAGTTCAAAACCTTCTATTTTTTCTCTTTTTAGTTTTATACCAGACCGTTTTTCTATGAGTTGAAAATGTGCCTGCTCTTCATATCCTATAAATGTGACTGCCAAACCTGCTTTACCTGCACGCCCTGTACGACCAATACGGTGAATGTAGTCAGCAGGGGAACGCGGTAGATCATAATTGATGACACAAGATATATCATCGATATCCAGTCCACGGGAAACCAAGTCTGTTGCAAACAAAATTTGGACCTTCTTCGCTTTGAACTGCTTTAATGTATAGTTACGGTCTTCTTGTGTCAAGTCACCATGAAAAGACTCTGCCAGATAACCACGTTTTCTAAATTTCTCAGCAATGTTGTCTGTGGCTCTTTTATTCGCCATAAATACCAGTACGGACTTCCACTTCTCTTTTTTCATAAGATATCTCAGCAGAGGGCCTCTGTTCTCAGGATTGACTTCTATTACCCTTTGGACGATCTTCTCTACGGTGGGTGTTTCTTCTTCAAAACTTACTTCGACGGGGTTTTGTGTGATCTTTGAAGCGATGTCAAGCATCTTTTGAGGGTAGGTGGCTGAAAATAAAAGGTTTTGCCTCTGCGCAGGAATGGCTTCCAAAATAAGGTCAAGTTCTTCAGAAAATCCAAGATTGAGCATCTTGTCTGCTTCATCCAGTATCAGATACTCTATATGGGAAAGGTTCATCTGCTTTTTACTCAACACATCTAAAAAACGTCCGGATGTAGCCACAAGCACATCACATCCTTGCTGTATAGCATAAAGCTGATCACCGATGCTTTCTCCCCCTATGACAGAAACCACCTTTGGTTTTCTAGTCAAAAACTTTCCAAACTCACTAAAGTACTCTGCCACTTGAAGTGTAAGTTCACGGGTAGGGGTCAGTACCAGAACTTTGATCTTCGCCTTTCCCTCAGAAACATTCTTTGACCATAGTTCCAAAACAGGCAAAACAAAACTGGCACTCTTTCCAGAACCCGTTTGCGCTTTTGCCATGACATCCTGTTTTTCTAAAATCAGGGGGATAACTTTTACTTGAATGGCTGTTGGGTTTGTGTAGTTATTTTGTTCTAAAGACTTTTGTATAGGAGTAGAAAGCTGCAGTTTGTCAAATGACATGATTATTCCTCTTTATATCTCNTGAAGACGTAGTGTATAGTATGTTTATTATACTATAAAGGAGCGAGGAATAGAGTTTTAAGATTTTTTTTGATCCTTGCCTATGATAACATAAAGCAATGCTCCCAACGCATAAAGAAAAAATACAACTAAAAGCCAGATAAGTTTATTTATACCGTCTTTAAAGTCACTTTTAAGTATATCAATTAATGCCCATCCCCAAAATATAAATGCACCAAACATTATAATGATCGATAGTATACCCATACCACTCATGGCTTCCATTCTAACCCCTTATTTTAAATTTACAAATTTTATCATAAATATACATATTCTTCTTATACTTTCAGCATCCCGGCCAAATACCCACTGGCAAATGACCATTGTAGATTATACCCGCCACATGGGCCATCAAGATTCATCACTTCACCACAAAAGTAAAGTCCATTGAGTTTTTTACTTTGCATCGTATAGGGGTCTATCTCTTTAAGGTGTATGCCCCCACGGGTGATCATCGCCATTTTGAAGCCATCGTGTCCATTAACAGTGAGTGGTGTCCATGCTAGGAGTTTAATAAGTTTGTCTCTGGCAGTACCTACTTGTTTACCCAGGGCCAAAGCAGGGTCAACTCCAGCCAGTTTGCAGAGTTCTATACTTACAGATTCAGGAAGTAGGGTTTGTAGTAATGTCAGTGTATTACGGTGGGGGTCTCTGTCCAGTTCTTTTTTAAAGTGTTCACGTATCTGCTCTTCATTCATCCCTTTGGTAAGATTGACAAGAACAGGCACTTCATCAAACTTACTCAAAAGAGGAGTGATCTCCCGTGAAAAATCCAAGACCACAGGACCCCGTATACCACCTTTGGTAAAGATGAGATCTCCGATAGCTGAGAGTTTCTTATATTTTTTCATATCAACGTGTATAGAGACCTTTGCGATGGTATCTGCTCTACAGTTTTCAACCCATGTTTCTTTCACTTTCAGTGGCATCATAGCAGGATAAAGGTCAGTCACTTTATGCCCCACAGACTCTGCCATAGGGTAGCCGTCGCCTTCCGCGCCAAGTACAGGGTAACCCATACCGCCAGATGCGATGACAACGGCAGATCCATGAAAAGTATCTGTTCGAGTATGCACACCCATTACTTTCACTCCATCATGTTCCAATGTTACTACTTTTTGAGAACACAACACTTTGACACCAAGATGCTTCATCTCCTGCTCCATTGCGTTAATGATGGTAGAAGAACTGTGTGTGATAGGAAAAACACGATAGCCATCAGGGGCATGACTCTCCACACCGATCTCATTAAAAAATGCCATAAGTGCTTTGTGATCCAAGGCTTCAAGAGCAGGGGTCATAAAACGGCCATCCCGGCCAAAACGAGCCATAAAATCTTCATTTGAAAGGGTATTTGTCAGGTTACAACGCCCACCACCTGTAGCTTTTAGCTTCGCGCCTATCTTTGAAAGTTTTTCCAACAATAGTACAGACTTACCCTCACGAGCAGCAGTAATAGCAGACATCATCCCTGCTGCACCGGAACCAATAACGATGAGATCATACTTTTCAAGCATAGCTTTCCTTTGTGTAATGATAGCAAAAATATAGCAAAATGAACTACCCAGAGAGGATAGATACAGAGGGAAACAAGTCAAAATAGTCTAAAAAAATTGCATTTCAGATTTAAATTTTAGTTATAAGTAACCTATATCTAATATTAAGATAAAGTTAAAGATATTATATAAAAAGGATTGATAAATATGCATCATACAGTTGTTATTATAGGTGCTGGTCCGGCTGGAACATCAGCAGCCATGACACTTGCATCAAACAATATTGATGTCTGTTTGGTTGATAAAAAAGAGTTTCCAAGAGATAAACTATGCGGTGGGTTACTTACGAAGCGTAGTAAAAAAATATTTAAACTTATTTTTGGAGAAAAATGGAATGATGTAGTTGTGAATAAAGCTCATGGAGTAGCTTTTTTTGATAAATACAAGTTTTTATCAAAAATTACTAAATACAGTACTCTTTATTTTACACAACGTATTCTCTTTGATAATTATCTGTTAAACAGATCCGTAGATCAAGGTGCCCTAGCTAAAACAGATACCTTTGTAAAAGATATAGATATCAAAAAAAATTTAATCGTTTTAGAAAATGACGAAACACTCAGTTATGACTATTTAATTGGTGCAGATGGGGTTCATAGTCTGGTCGCAAAAAAATTGTTTGGTCAATCTTATAATAAAAACAGTATTGGTTTTGCACTGGAATGTGAAATTCCGATTATAGGTGAAATGAAAAATATTGATGTTCCGGAAATATACTTTAATGTCATTAAATGGGGATATGTGTGGGTATTTCCAAAAAAAGAGACATTAACAGTCGGGATTGGCGGTCTTCACAGATACAATAAAAATATTCACACAGCATTTAAAACATTTATAGAAAATAGATTTGGAGATGTTTCAATGGGCCAAATCAAAGGTCATTTTATACCTTTTGGAGAGTATAGAAGAAAAGCCGTTAGCAAAAATATTTTCTTATGTGGGGATGCAGCAGGATTGGTAGAAACAATCACGGGGGAAGGAATAGCTTTTGCAATGGAAAGTGGGCACAATGCTGCAAATTCAATTATTGCAAAATCACAGAACAAGTCATTAGATATAGAAAAACTGTATACAAAATCCCATAAAGAGATTGTATCTATCTTACGTATTTCCAACATTCTTAGATACCTGATCTTTTCAAATATAATTAATAAATTATTTATGATGGCATTGTCAAAATCAAAAACACTGGCACAAAAACATTTAGATCTTATGGCAGATGAGATTACTTATAATCAATATCTAAAGTATATAATGAAAAAGATCGTATTGAAACCTTTTAAAATAATTTTTTCGTGGTCAAAAAACTAAAGAGTTCATATTTAGTTCATATTAAGTGGTTAACATAACACTAATCCTTCCTAGTTGAAATCAAGATTGTCTCCCAAGCACTAATCATTCATTTCCCTTTTATAACACTGGGAAGGATATATCTTCAAAATCTATCATTCTAAATATCTGTGTTAAAATAGTGTCACTGAAACCTAAAGGCACTCGATGATATTTACACATCATACTATGCAAAAGATACTTCCTATACTTCAAAAAAAACTTATAACAGATACTTTTCTCACATTTAATGTACTCGATCCGGATCTAGGTGAAGGGTATGCCGGTAATCAGATAGTCATAAATGATCAAACCTATATACATCGAGGATATAAGACATGGACGGATCTGGCAGAACTCTTAATGTGCAAGATGCATACGCCCAAGAAGGGGGAGTACCCCTTTGTCACACTTAAGTTTGAAAAACTAGAGACCCAAAGTTCTTTTCATCTTGACACAAAAAGCCCCAAAGAAGAGAAGTATGGTGTAGACTCTCACTTTTCCCAAATCAACAAGATGGAAGAACCCGCTTTTCTCTACTATTATCAACAGGCACTGCAGAATGCCAAGCTATCTGAAAAATCAAGAGTCTTAAATCTTGGTATCAATACCGGTGATGAGTTTTCTGTCATAAAAAACAGCTTAGATACTAAAAAGTATAACAATATGAAACTTGTAGGCATAGACCATTCAAAAACTGCCATAGCATACGCACAGACATGCTTTAAAGAAGAAAATGTAAAACTATACAGCCATGATATCAACGCATTAGATACTCTGGACCTTGGAAAGTTTGATCTGCTTATCAGTATAGGTACACTGCAGAGCCCAAGTATAAACTTCAAGCCGTTCTTTATGTCTTTAGTACAAAACTATTTAGAAAAAGATGCTGCGATCATATTGGGATTTCCAAACTCCAGATGGGTAGGGGGAGAGATGATCTATGGTGCAAAAGCACCAAATTATGCCATGTCTGAGATGTCACTACTCTATAATGATGTCATCTTTTGTAAAAAATACCTGCAACAACATAAGTATAGAGTAACACTTACAGGGAAACAGTACGTATTTCTCACTGCAACCAAAATAGTTTAAATATAAAATATGAGTTAATAGAGTTCTCTCAGAGGAATGATCACCGATGAGATCAAGAAGTAGAAAGATATTTGTTATAAATACCTTTCACGAGTATTGTTACTGGAGGTGAGAGAAAAAATCTTATCTCTTTCCGCCACCACCGCCGCCTCTACTTCCACCTTTGCTTCCGCCACCGCCGCCACTCCTCATGCCGCTTCCACTTTTATTTCCGCCGCCTTGGCCATTACCAGACATATTCCCTTTTCCCTGACCACTTCCAGACCGCTTTCCTTGACCTGACATATTGCCTTGCCCCTGACTACCGCCTTGACCCGACATATTACCTTTACCATTTCCCTGACCTGACATATTTCCTTGTCCTTGACCTGATCCTTTCCCTTGTCCCTGGCGATTACTGTTGGCACCTTGATACTTATGTTGTTTCTTATACTGATGTTTATACTGCTTTCCACCGCCATTGCCGTTTGCTGCAAATACGGAAGGAGAAGCTAAAAGTGCCAATGTACCCAATGTTAATAATGTCTTTTTCATGTTGCATCCTTTTATATAATGTAATTTATTATAACCCATTATAAAAGAAGAGTGTGAAGTAACTATGAATTAAAGAAGAATGAACTTAGAAAGAGTCAGAGGAGACTCACACTTAAATACCTCATACTCACTTCAATCCTGTCATTAAAAAGACTGTAAATTCACGGTGGGGTTTAGAGATCGTACTTGCAAGTTCAAATCCGATCTCTCTAAATCCAACTTCTTTTGCCTCTTTTTCCAATGTTTCTCTATCAAAACCATGATGAAATACACCGGCATTATCGCTATGGAAGCTTCCATCTTCTGTGTCCAGGTCTGCTATGGCAATGAATCCGCCTTCATTTAACATAGTATAAAGTTTTGAGAAGAGGGCTTTTGTATCTTCTAAATGATGAATGGTCATAGAAGAGATGATGCCATCAAACTTTCTATCTAAGAGATCTGTACTCAGATCTTTCTCTATGATTTCTGTCTCACAAGAGAACTCATCACATTTATTTTTAAACTCCAAAAGCATGGAAGGGGAGTTGTCCACAGCAGATATTTTAGATACATGTGGCGAAACAAAGTAACTCAATAGACCGGTTCCTGCACCAAAATCCATTAGTTCCATAGATCTGTTTAACTTTATATTTTTTACTATTAAGTCTGCTATACCTTTGGCATTTTGTACTCTTTTAGAGTTCATATCCCATGATTTTGACTTATGGGCGAAGTGGTCAATATTATTTTCCATTATATTCCTTTATTATTAATACTATTTAATATTTATAAACATATACTCTGGCATAACATAATTAATATTATTTAGTATGTTACTAAAATAGCGTCTCTTGCTTTACTGTTTTAATGTTATCCCAAAAATAATCTACATGCTTTTCAAACATTGAAACTAACGAAGAGGTCGATTTTTTATCTAATTTTAGCAAAGAAACCTGCATTTGATAGAAAAAGAGGGGTGAAAAGAACTCATTTGCAAGTAAAAGAGGGTCTGAAGACCTGATCATATCCTCCTGCATCATCGCAAAGAAGAGCCCAGAGAGCTTTTTAACGTTCTCCTGGTAGAAATGCTCATTATAGATCTCCCTTATACGCTCATTTCTATAGATCTCTTGCATAAGCATCTTAAAAAGCGCCTCATTTTGCGCGTCAAAGCTTATAAGCTTGAAAGTAGTAGCAATAGACAGCAGTAAAGACTTTCCCTGTTTATGGAGCCCCTGAGCCTCTTTATCGTCAAATAAAGTCACTATGGCTGAAGAGGTCAGGTTGCCTATAAGGGTTTCAAGTATCTCATCTTTGTTCTTAAAGTGGTTGTAGAGAGCACTTTGCTTCATTCCTATGGCACCTGCTATATCTCTTACAGTAGTTGCCTTATATCCTTTACGTGAAAAGAGTTTGAGTGAAGTTTTAAGTATTTTGTCTTTTGTTTTGCTTCCCTTAGATAGGGGAGAAGTAACGCTCTGCTCTGTCATAGTGACTCCTTTGATGACATTATAGTGAACAACTGTTCATTTGTCAAGTCCCTTCTTCTCAACAATATGAACACTTGTTCATTAATAGTATCATGATTAATTTTTTAAATGAACAAGTGTTCACTTATTTAAGTCTTTTATATCTATCAAAAGAACACTTGTTCATATAATAGTCTTTAAGTCCCGTATTTATGTACTCTGTGAGGTATCTAGTTATTTAAAAGTATATACAAGCAAACAATTCAAAGGAATAGGGCAAAACTAATACTAATAAATATTATATTTCGCACATTTTTCCATTGAATTACTATAAAGCTTATACAAAATTGACAAAAATCCATACATCTATTTTATTTCTTATTTTTATAATCTAAACTATTTGATTCTGAATTTATATATTTGTCATCATGTTTTAATATCGACTTATTGCAAATAAAATTTAATTGTTTTTATCAGAGTAGTTTTTTTTCACCGTAGATAAAATTATTTTCACAAAACACTTTATAAAAATAGACAAAATATTTATAGTGGTTAATTTTTACAAATCTGCACATTTTACTAAACGACAAAATTCTTCCGATTTTATGATTTTCCTGATCCTTGAATCTGTTTTCGATAAATTCATTACAAATGATATTCCAACGCATATTTCATAAATTTGTATTTTTATCAAATTTCACTTTTTTTAAAATCATTAAAGAGAGATACAAATACATGCAAGAGGAGAGATTTACTTTTTTGATAGAATTTATATTATGTTAACCAAAGTATATTATTACTATATATATTGGTTATTTTAGAAATAACGACCTCAACTTTACAAAGATTCTTTTTCAACTATCACTATATCAGTATCTACCAGTTCATCATCATTCTCATTATTAGCCAAACCCATCTGTGGAAGTTGATGTAATTTTGTCGATGCAAAATGTTCTTTTTCCAGTTCTAACTCTTTTACACTCTCTTGTAACGTATCTATCTCCCGTCTTTTAGGTTCTAGTATTTCAAGGCAGTTAATACGCTCTAGTTCATGGTTAAGATATGTGAGTTCCAGCTCTTCGATCTCATCTTGTACTTTGTGCAGTTCTCTTGTTTTACATGTAAGTAGTTTTGTATACTCTGCTTCATCCAGCACATCTTTATACTCTGTGTTGAGTTCTTCTATAGATTGGAGTTTTTGTATAAAGTCATCTTGATGTCGTTCTAACAATCTAGTATCTATAGCCAATTCTTGTTCTATTGCTAAGAATGCTGTTTCTTCTTTTTGCTTGTTATTTACTGTTTTTTCTATGCTATTCAATAGTTTTTCTATCTCTACTTTGTACCTGCTTATACCCTCTGCATAGGCAAGGGTACCTTGTTTATAATAGTTGTCTATTTCGTTGATGATCGCGGGTATATGTGTACTCTTAGATACTGTGTGGATAAGTGC
>JGI24024J18818_10000358_pt1 | contig 16742 bp, 18 predicted proteins | sample Cruoilmetagenom2_FD_18818 | JGI IMG/M metagenome (IMG submission 18818) | reverse complement strand
TGTTAATAATGAATTATATTAAAAGAAATTTCAAATTTGTTTTTTTATTAGTGGAACCTTAACTAGTTTATCATTTATCCATTGTTATGTAATCTGCATTGCTGCAAGTTCATTAGTATTAATGGACGTAAATCGCAAACTTGAGAATGAATATAAATCAGCAGAGACTGCCTCTGCGCTTTCCGTGGGGATTGACTTCAGCCTCCAATCAAACATTTATTATAGATCCAGTTTTTATCTGCAAACCTAAATTATAGTATCCAGGAAAAGAATCAAGCGAAAAAGACACCACAAATCAGGCTAAATGCTGAATGAGGTGTCTTTTTTACTTTTCATAAAAGAACTGCAAACATAATTAATACAATCCTGATATTCCATTTGCTTCATTAACTATTACAAATTTGAATGACTGTTTGAACAGATTCTACTGATTTGTCCAATGCTGCTTTTTCTTCATCCGTCAAAGGAAGTTCAATAATACTCTCTAAACCGTTACCACCAATTACGGTCGGTACGCCTAAATATAAATCATTGTAGCCGTACTCTCCTTCTAAGTATGCAATGGAAGGCAAGATTCTTTTTTTATCACGAATAATCGATTCCGCCATTTCCACAAGTGAAGCAGCTGGTGCATAGTAGGCACTTCCATTTCCAAGTAGCGCTACGATTTCACCGCCACCTTTTCTTGTTCGTTCCACTATTGCATTCAAACGGTCTTGAGAAATTATCTTTTCTAGCGGTATCCCCCCTGCATATGAATACCTGACCAGAGGTACCATATCGTCTCCGTGACCTCCCAAAACAAAGCCTGAAATGTCCTCAACTGAAATTCCCAACTCTTCAGCAACAAAAGTATTAAACCTTGCCGTATCAAGTACACCAGATTGACCAATTACACGATTCTTTGGGAAACCAGTGGTTTTATAACATACATAGGTCATGGCATCTACAGGATTGCTTAAGATTAAAATGTAGCTTTCAGGTGCGTAATTCTTCACTTGTCCAGATACATGACGCATGATTTTAGCATTCGTTGTGACTAAATCATCTCTACTCATGCCAGGTTTTCTTGCAATACCTGCCGTAATAATCACCATATCCGCATCTTGAATATCCTCATAGTTGGATGTTCCGGTAATTTTGGAAGTAAACCGTTGAACTGATCCAGTTTGGAGAATATCTAGCGCCTTCCCTTTAGCAGGGTTTTCTTGTTCAGGAACGTCAAGTAACACCACATCCCCTAAGTCTTTCTGCGCTAACATTAAAGCTACAGTGGCACCGGTATAACCCGCACCAATTACGGCGATTTTATTTCTTCGAAAAGCCAAATGTGCTCACCCTTTCACTAAGTTATACATCCGTCTTTTTTGTAGTACTCTGTACTTTTGGAGTGGCTTTAGGTTCAGGTTGTTGCAGTTTCTGATTTTCATAACTCGTATAATCAAGGGGTTCTACCATTTTACTAACCGCTTCGTCAGGTCTTGGTATAACATGAGCACCTAAAAGTTCACCTACACGTTTCGCCGCTTCACGACCTGCATCCACTGCTGCTTGAACTGCGCCAACGTCTCCTTGAATAATGACCGTCACAATTCCAGCGTCAACAAACTCTTGTTTAATTAACGTGACATTTGCAGCTTTAATCATGGCATCTGCCGCTTCAATAGATCCTACTAATCCTTTTGTTTCAATCATTCCGATCGCTTGACCCATCGAATTCACCTCTTTCCACTTCTGTTGAATCGACTATCCCTATAATTATCGCATCGATTGGAATGGGATTATCTTTATCAATAAAACGCGATGAACCACCACTTGTTACAATGACATGATCACCTTTTCCAGCACCGATACGGTCAGCAGCTACAAAATGGGTTCTTACTGCTTTCCCATAGGCATCTACAGGTTGAATGATTAATAGCTTTAAACCTTGTAAACCCTCTTCTTTTCGTGTTGCCCAGACGTTTCCGATAACTTTTCCTAATCGCATGCGTAATCACCTTTTTCTAATTTCTAATGGAAATGAACTTCCCTAATTCCCTTGCTGTATCTCGAGCCAGCGAAGTGACGATCGTGCCTTTATTAATCACAATTTCCACTTCTTTAATTTCTTTAATATCATCATTTGATAGTAATTTCTTTTGATAAAGATGCTGTTGTTTAACTGAAGTTTCCGGAATTTCCTTTTGTTCTTTTAAACTAGGACGATCTTCACCTTCGATTTTGATATGACCAATTGCACCTTGTGTAATCAAACCAGCATTGGCTTCATCTGTGTCAATATGCATTTCCAGAAGATAACGTTCAGAAACTCTGATTTTCACATTTTGATAAGCTATAGGTCTAACTCCATTTACTTCCACGGTAACGTACTCGTCGTTTCTTACACCCAATTGCTTTGCATCATGCGGAGCCATGTGGATATGAGCTTGGGCTATAATTAAACCTTCATTGAGATAAAGGCTTCCTCTTGGACCAATCAATGTAAATGCAGCAGAATCTTTTATATTGCCAGAGTCGCGGAGAGGTGGATTAACCCCCACTTTCATTGCATCTGTCCAGCTTATTTCCGCTTGCGTCAATGAGCGTGCAGGACCAAGCACCCGAACGCGTTCTAGGCTTCCTTTAGGCCCTGCGATGATGACGGTCTCATTCGCTGCAAATTGATTGGGTTGGGATAAGTCCGCTTTTTTCGTTAACTTAAACCCTTTCCCAAAAACTACCTCTATATGTTCTTGAGACAAATGGACGTGACGAGCAGAAACAGCGATTGGGATTGTATTTGGAGGAAGTATTTCCTTTACTTCTTTTGTTCCCAATTGACTAAGTACTTCACCTACAATTTTTTCAATCAATTGCTGGTTCAAGTCGTTTCCGCCTTTCAATTACATATTAATTGTCTGATTTCGGTAAAATCATTTCTAATTCATTATGTGGTCTTGGGATAACATGAACAGATAACAATTCGCCTACACGACTCGCTGCTGCTGATCCTGCATCTGTTGCAGCTTTTACTGCACCGACATCTCCACGTACTAAAACAGTAACAATTCCTCCACCAACGTGAACTTTACCAACCAAATGTACACTTGCAGCTTTAACCATTGCGTCCGCTGCTTCAATTGCACCTACTAAACCTTTAGTTTCTACCATTCCTAATGCTGTACCTTCTCTATTCATCTTTGTTTCCTCCTAGTAATTTTTATTTTGATAGTTGTTTAACTATTTCACTCACTAAGTCTTTCACCATTTCGGTATCAACCTCGTGATTTGAATCTAATGTCTTCAATACTTGTGACACTACTTTAGTCGTTACATCATGGTCTGCGTTTGGCACATGCTTGAGAAGCTGTACTTCTTTAATCCCATATGCCATTCGTTTAATATTCAATAAATGCTTGGCCGTTACATTATCAGAGGTAATGTTCCCTCCAAATGTACCGCATCCCAAAGTCATGGAAGGCATTAAACCTGTTGTACCACCGACTGCCCCTACCGATGACATTGTGTTAACTAATATACGAGAGACAGGCATATCAATCGCAAATTCGCGAGCTATATCATCTGTTTCCGTATGTATGGATAGTGAATGTCCACGTCCTCCAAGATTTAATAGTGACAAACATAGCTCTTTTGCATGATTCAAATCCACTGCCACATACATCGCGAAAATCGGTGATAGTTTTTCCAGCGAGAAAGGAATGTCCTTCCCTATTTTTGTTTCCAGCCCAACTATGACACGTGTCTCTTCCGGCAAAGTAATTCCGGCTAATTTAGCAATGACTTGTGGACTCTTACCAACAATTTTAGGATTTACTTTTCCGGGAATCGGAGAAATTACTTTTTCCATGATCCGTTTTTCTTCGTCTGTTAAAATGTAAGCCCCATTTTTCTTTAACTCTCGTTTAACCAGTTCCAATATATTTCGATCTACAATAATCGCTTGTTCTGTTGCGCAGATTGTTCCATAATCAAACGATTTACTATTAATGATGTTTTCAACTGCTTTCTCGATTTTCGCAGAACGTTCTATATAAACAGGAACATTTCCTGGGCCTACCCCATATGCAGGTTTACCTGAGCTATATGCCGCTTTGACCAAAGCACCTCCACCGGTTGCCAAAATCAAGTTTACATCCCGATGTTGCATTAAGTATTGCGTTGCTTCCATCGATGATTTAGTAAGGCATTGAATCAATCCTTTTGGCGCACCTGCAGCTACTGCTGCATCATCACATACCTTCAGTGCTTCATGTGTACATTGAACTGCATATGGATGCGGACTTACGACAATCGAGTTTCTCGTTTTCAGTGCAATCAGTGTCTTGAAAAACGCAGTTGACGTTGGATTCGTCGTCGGGATAATTGCAGCGATAACACCAAACGGAGCTGCTATTTCGACAACTTTATTTACTTTATCTTCGCCAACTACACCCACTGTTTTTAAATCTTTGATGCTTTCGTAAACGGCTCGTGATCCAACCTCATTTTTAATCGTTTTATGAGCCGCGACACCCATCCCAGTTTCCTCGACCGCTAATTTCCCAAGTCGTTCGGACTGATTAAATGCCGCATCCGCCACAGCTTTAACAATTTGGTCAACTTGTTGTTGTGTGAAATCCATATAAGCCAATTGCGCTTCTTTTGCAGCTTGCACTGCAATACGCATTTCCTGAAGTGCTAATAAATCAGGATCTATAGCGGTTACCATGACTCTCCCCCCTTTCTTAATAATCCAGCGGCCTATTGGCCATATTTAAAATCGTATTCCTAAACGTATCCGCTGCTGCCTGACAGGAAGACTGACTCCCCGTCAACAACGCTCCTCCAAAGTTTGTTTCTGAAGGTGGTGCGAAAAATTCACACACACTTACGTCAGCCGACTTTAAGGCTGCATCCAATCCTACGATTGCTTCAATAGGGGGAGCAATTAAATAGGCGAGTGGCTGACCTTCCGAAATACCTGCTAACGCAGCAAGATAACTCCCGCAACTTGAAATGGTATTGGCATAAAACGCATGACCTACATCACCATTAATTGCTTCGAAGTAGGCATTATTCTCAATCGTGTTTCGAATCGAATCTAAGCCGCTTTTTACTTCTTCTGGTGAGGCGCCAGCTATGATGCCGATGAATTCTCCCGAAAGCGGACCGGATGGATGAGCAGCTCCTGCGTAGAAACTCTTCGCGTATACCACTTCCACATCACTCGTTTTAGTTGCTTCATCAGCAGCTGTATAACCAATATCATCAATGGTTGTTGTAAACAAACCTAAACTTCGCTGATAAGGCTTTAAATTGAATTTTTCAGCAAGACCGGCATCAACATTTGGAATGACTTGCATAGATAAAATTTCAGCACGAATTTTTTTCATTTAAACTGCACACCTCCTATCCTTCCTTCTCTACCAGAGATACACCACTAGCTTCGTACTTTAAAATTTTCTGCATGAGTGTTCCTAAATAAGCTCCAGCTTCCACAGGGGGAATGCCACCTTTATGAATATTTGAAACCACCATTCGATCAGCCTCAATCGTTCCCATTCGCGGTTTGTAACAAACATAGGCGCTTAATGACTCTGCCGACACAAGTCCTGGACGTTCCCCAATCAGCATGATGACAATATCCGGCTGTAGTAATTCACCAATCTCATCCATTAATGCGACTCTGCCTTTATCTACATAAAAAGTAGTTCCTATATCGATGTTTAAATTTTCCAGCGATTGTTCGAGCGATAAATAAACATCTTCTAAATTCACTTCAATGGCTTTGGCACTTAATCCATTTGAAGCAACAATTTGAATGGTCGGAGAATGGTTACATTTATTCTTAATCATTTTTATGGATTCTTCGGACAATCTTCTTCCTAAATCCGGTCGTCGGATATACTCTTCTTTATCCGCTACCTTCGAATGAACTTGGAAGAATCCCAACCGCTCTAATATCTCTTGAGGAACCTCGCCGTATACTGCGTCTACAGCTGCTGCATGGTCAAACCTGAATTGTAGCCACGTATTCGTTTTCGGCCTTGAACCGGCTCTTCCAACGGCAATTCTAGCCGGTGTCTTTTTACGAAGATCTTTTAAAGACTCTTCTTGTTTCTTATTTACTGTGTCTTCTAAATCAGCAGGACGTGAACGAGAGTGAATGTTGGATGGTTTAGTCTCCCCTACAGATGTTTTAAAGAACTTCACTTCACCATTTGGAGTTGCACGGATTTTTTCAGTCTTATGGCTTCCTATTGCAGTTTCCTGAAATAATGTAACAGGCATCTGTTTCTTATCTTGTTGATTATCTGTTTTCAAGTCATTCGTTTGTAGTTTCTCAACGACAAGCTTTGTAATCTTCTCAATGAGCTGTTCATTCACAGATGTCATCTCCTAACGTGTGAATATAGTAGGGTCTCCTGCTCTAGCACTTAGACGACCATTTTCATAAATACCCATTTTTTCTAACCACTTTAAATATTCTGGTGCAGGTGTTTTTCCGAATGTTTGTAATAAGGTTGCAACATCGTGATAGCTCATGGATTGATAGTTCAGCATGACATCGTCACCCATCGGTGTGGCAATGATGAAATTCACACCCGCAGCAGATAATAGAACGCCCAAATCTTCAATATCATTTTGATCCGCTTTTATATGGTTCGTGTAACAAATGTCGACCCCCATAGGGACACCGTGCATTTTGCCCATGAAATGATCTTCAAGTCCGGCACGTATTACTTGTTTGCTGTTATACAAGTACTCAGGTCCAATAAACCCAACAACCGTGTTGACAATAAAAGGATCGAAATGTCGAGCAAATCCATAGTTACGAGCCTCTAAAGTCAATTGGTCAATGCCATGGTGAGCTTCTGCTGATAGCTCCGAACCTTGGCCAGTTTCAAAATACATGACTTGAGAACCAGAACCCGTTCCTTGTTTTAAAGCTAGATCCCTTGCTTCTGCAATAAGTTCTGCAGTTATTCCAAAAGAGCGATTGGCGATTTCTGTCCCTGCAATACTTTGAAAAATCATATCTGCAGGTGCACCTTGTGTAATCGCCTTCATTTGAGTGGTAACATGCGCCAATACACAGTTTTGTGTAGGTATTTCCCATTCTTGAATAAAGTCTTTAGTGGCATGAAGTAACCGTTTCACGCTTTCAACTGAATCATCAACAGGATTAATACCGATGACCGCGTCCCCAATACCGTAAGACAATCCATCTTTAAGAGAAGCAATCATTCCATCTACGTTGTCAGTTGGATGATTTGGTTGTAAACGAGAAGATATGGTGCCTTTATTGCCTATTGTGATATTACATGTTGTTAATATTTCCACCTTATTGGCAGCGTGAACTAAATCCAAGTTAGACATGAGTTTGGCAACAGCCGCAATCATTTCAGAGTTTAATCCCTTGCTGATTCGTTTAAGTTCACGGTCACCAACTGTGTTACTCAAGATATATTCCCTTAATTCGGCGACACTCCAATTTTTCAGTTCATCGTATATTCTTTCGTTTATATCTCCCTCAATAATTCGGGAAACTTCGTCATTTTCAATTGGAATTAAAGGATGATTTCGAATGTCACTTAACAAAAGTTCACTGAGAACCGTTTTTGCTGCAATTCGTTCCTGCACTGTTTCTGCAGCAACACCTGCCAGCCGGTCACCTGACTTTTCCTCATTCGCTTTAGCCATAACTTCTTTCAAGTTGCTAAAAGAGTAACTTATACCACCCTTGATGGTTTTTAAATTCATTTTTTGAACACCTTCCTCACGACGTGTGAAATGTTAGTGTCTTTACGACTACTGGTACAACTCCTGATTCAAAACTTCTTCCGATATCCATATAATCACCGTGATCGACATTGATTTGATCTATACAAATGACACTTGGTTCAACATTCATAGCGAGTAATGTCTGTCCTAGCACTTTGGCGTGGTCAGTTTGAAGCACCAGAATGATGGGCTGATTAGAATCATATCGTTTCCCCATTACCTTAATAATCGCAGCAGCTAACTGTTGGATATCTTTGAACCCCATGTATGGTAGTTCGGATATATAAAGTGCAAAATTTTGCCCTTCTTTCGCTGCATCGTACATATTAATTGCTGTCTCAATCGCTTCTCCAAAATTTTGCAGTCCTTCTTGAAGATTGAAATCAAAGGTATAACGATACACAGGTATATTTTTAACAGGTAGTTCATTCTGAGATACCTGAATAGTGGCTCCGCTAATTTCTGTAGTTTGAGTACCCGCACCAAGAACGGTCGCCCTTACAGTTTCAACTGGCTCATGCCATGAAAAGCCTTCCAGTATATGATCTCTTTGCAATGCTTCAGAAAGACGTAATCCAATATCATCATAGGCCGAGCGTTTATTACTAATGGGTTCATGCGTATACATACATTCAGAAATTCCTCCAGAAAAAACGAGCACTTCGATTCGTTCTTTCCAGTTTGGAAGGTGACCTAGTATAAGCACTTTGTCCTTTTCCTGAACTCCATTGTTTAATATTCTGCCAAGGGACTCTGCCATGAACTTGGTCACAAAATTGATTGTTGGGGATCCCGAAGAATCTCCTATGTTTAATGATTGATTGTTTTCAACTAGTAACTTTTGAATAGGTGGGGAAATGGATTTCACTTTTTGCTCATGAAATTCTATGAGTCTTCCACCTACGTGCATGGTACAAGTTCCCAAAAGTGTTTTATCTTTATAAACGGCAATATTAGCTGTTCCACCACCTATATCGATATTGGCAATCACTTTTTCTGTACGGTTTGAATGGTCGTATGCTCCTGAGCCCTTTGCCGCAATAATTCCTTCTAAATCAGGACCCGCAGTAGCTACAAGAAAATCACCAACTTCGTCAGATAAGTAGTGCAACATCTCACGTGCATTTTGCTTGGTGGCCGTTTCACCGGTAATAATGACTGCCCCTGTTTCGATTTGAGAGGCTTTGATGCCAGCATTGGCATATTCGGAGCGAACAATCTTCTCCACCTCTTCCACATTGATAGTAGACGCATCCAGCAAGGGTGTCCTGAAGATCGGACTCTTGTACAAGATTTCTTTATCCACTATTTCAATTCGAGGTACATGTGAGGCACCTGCTACATTCATTAACGAAAAACGGCTAAGAATAATCTTGGTGGTGCTTGTGCCGATATCAATTCCTGCACTAATGATTGTTTCTTTCTTCTGCTTAGAATTGTTCACACAAACACCTCCTACCTCAAAATAAAAGCGCCTTTACATACTCGAAGAATATTCTTCGAGTAGTAAAGGCGCCTTTGCCTAGTTCATTAACTTTTAATAGACCCAATATATCAAACATTCCGTTAAGTGTAAAGAGAGTCTGAGAATAGCAGGTTTTCATCAACACAGTCAGCGACATATTTTTTCATCGATTCCATATCGTTTAAGTTTACCAGCCTTTTTAAATGCTCGATTCCTATCCCTTCAACAGATGATGTTATCACTATAGGTCCATGTATCATAACCGATCGAATCATATCAATAGATCGACCAATATTGGCTTTGGGATGATCACTTTTTGTAATCACGCCAATCGGTAACTTGGTTATTCCCATACTAAAACCTGGCGGGAAAATCATTTTTTCACTAGTCGCATCCTGCAAGTAAAAAACGTGAGTTACTTCCAATGCGGTTGCCATAATGCTTTTGTAAAACATAGGGTTTTCTGTATACTCCCCAGGCGTATCGACAATCCAGTCATAATAAATCAATGTCTGTGTTTTAAATGCATCCACATCTACTCCCAACAATGCATTTGTTAGGGTAGACTTACCAGCACCAATTGAACCAATCAACATAGCCCTGTTTTTCATTTTCAAAACACATCCTCACGATTTTGTAATGGAAGCAGGTGTATAGCCTAATCGTTCAGATAAAAATCTATTAATTTCAATCATTGCCATGTCCACTTCTGAAACAGAACCTACGATTACAAGGCTGCCTGTAAAACGGTCCAAGAAACCAATGGTTACATTCGCTGCTTTTGTTGCTAAATCACCGGCAATAATAACTGTTTCACTCGGTGTACAAGTCATAATCCCCAGAGCACCTGCTTTTTGGATGCCTAGCTTTTGGAACATATCGGGATCGGGATTTGCGATCAAGTGACTTAGTGTAATTTGTTTGCCAGGTACAAATTCCTGTATAAACCTTTTTTTCTCTTCGCTCACTTTAATCACTTCTTTCTTCTATAGTTGTGTAGATTAAGAATTTACTGTAACCAGTTTCTTTTCAGCTTCAGCCTGGTTCTCTTCTCTTTCTTCTGTGTACTCATTATTTTCTAAACCATCGTCCTCTAAATATTCGCCTGGACGAATAATGCCTTCTGCACGATCTTTCTCCTCTAATTTCAAAGCTGTAGGTACTGATAACCAGTAGGCAATCACAATTGCAATAATACCCGCTGCAAGTTTACCTATAATGACAGGTAAAATGATGGTCGGCTGGAAGTTTGCTGTAAAGGACAAGTGGTCTCCCAATAAGAAAGCAGCACATACTGCAAAAGAAATGTTTATCACTTTATCTTTTGGTCTCATATATCTAACAAGTGTGAACATGGCTAATATATTTGCCATCGTTGCCAGAATACCGGCACTTCCTGCTGAAGATAACCCTATTTTTTGACCAGCTGCTTCTAGTGGTTTTCCGGCATATTTTCTTAGCAGATATACCATTGGAAAAGCCCCTGCTAACATAATCCCGATGTATCCTGCAGTTTCTAGAGCACGGAATTGATCTTTTTCATCAGCCATAATTGGATCAAAGCCCCATGCTCCAAATAATGTCGAGAATAGACCCGTGAAAATTTCAACGATAGAAAAGACTAACACAAGTTTAATAGCTGCATCCATCACACGACCAAATACCATAAAGCCTGCAATCATCCCACGCGGGAAGAATTTAAGACCTGCAGCCATAATGACTACGAATATAAATAATGGCAATAAGTTTAATAAAATTTGACCATAACTAATAACAAATTCATACGCGGAATCTGATGTTGTACTGATTACATCACGAACTTCCGTATTAAATAAAACAACCAATACTGTAGCGATTAATGCCCCAATTGGAATCGTTAAAATTCCTGACATAACTCCAAGTGCCATATATTTATGATCGCGTTTATCAAGCATAGCAAGTCCCATAGGAATCGAGAACACAATAGTTGCCCCTGCCATGTATCCCACGATAAGTGCCATAATCCACCCTTCATGAGAGGTCATTAAAGCGCCTGCTAACTGATAGCCCCCCATGTCAGAAGCTAGGATTGTTGTTGCCGCAATTGCTGGATCAGCCCCAATTGCTTCAAACATAGGGCTTACAAATTTACTAATAAACCATGTTAAATAAGGAATCGAAGCCATAATCCCCGCTGCTGGCACAAAAATATGACCGATTGCATGAAGACCAGACATAAATTCCTTCCCAATACCTTCTTCCGAATTTTTTATAGATGCAAAAGCACCTATAACCGCACAAGCCATAATTATGTAGACGATTACTGTTCCTATCATTGCCATTTCTTTTTCCCCCTTATCAAAAATTAAATTCCAAAAAATTATTACGTGTCTTTTTAAGTAAATTGCTAATCCCTATCAAAAACACAAAAAGACACTTAAAGAAAGGTTCCTTTAAGCGTCATTGCTTGTTTATTTACTTGTGTTTTAATATGATTTCCTTTGCAACTGACTCCATTGTCATTTGCCTTGCCATACTTGAATCTCTTAATCGTTTAAACGCCTCTTGCTCTGTTATTTCTTCAACCTGCATTATGATTCCTTTTGCTTGTTCAATTAATTTTCTTTTTTGAACTTCTTGCTCAGCAATTTTAATTTTTTCTTTTAATTGCTTCTCTTTACTAGACTGATGGAGTGCAATTTCAACAGCAGGAATCAAATTCGACTCAGAAATCGGCTTAACAAGATAACCGACAATATTATCTTGTTGAGCCTTTTCAACAAAATTCTTTTGACTGTAAGCCGTGATGACTAATATCGGAAGATCTAATTGATTCCCAATAATCTTACTTGCCTTTAACCCATCAATCTTTGGCATTTTTATATCCATCAATATCAGATCAGGCTTGTGCAAAAATGCAAGCTCAATTGCTCGATCCCCATCTCCTGCCTCTCCGACCACTTCATATCCGTGGTCTTGCAGCATCATTTTAAGATCCATCCGAATAATTGATTCATCCTCCGCTATCAATATTTTCTTTTTCATTAAAAATGATAACCTCCGGACTGACTGGAAATGTTATTACAGCATGTGCTCCCATCTCTGCAGGTAAATATCTAAACTCACCATTTAAATCATTTACAACTAAGTTTTGCACAATTTCCAAACCAAAAGATGATTTTGCTTGTCCTTTTCCAACGCCGTTGTCGGAAATATGAAGCTCTAAAAAGTCTTTGCTTGAAAAAAAGTTCACTACAATTTCCCCATGCATATCTTCTGAAAAAGCATGTTTTAAAGAATTTTGTACAAGTTCATTAATAATAAGCGCAATTGAAACCGCTTTCCTAGATGATGTTAATATTCTATTTCCATTTGACTGAATAATCAAGTTAATATTTTTATGGAGTTCATTTAATACCATAATCGAACATACTTTTCTCGTTAATTCAATAATGTTGACATCGTCATCATCTGCATCTTCGTTTGCTAGAATCAGCTCGTATACTGAGGAAATGCTATAAATCCTGTTTAATGTATCCTCAAAATACGCTTTGCTTTCTTCAGGAAAACCTTTTCTCATTTGTAGACGGAGAAGGCTTGCCACGGTTTGAAGATTATTTTTTACGCGATGATGAATTTCTTGAATGACATAAGATTTCATCATCAACTCTTTTTCCTTCATTCTAAGTTCAGAGATGTCTTGGATGATTAAAAGTGTTCCATTGTGCTGTTCTTTGTTTCGTAGTCTTACCTTTTTTACCACTAGATTCTTTTTTCCGAATGACATGTCATAGACAAATACATCCTCTTCCGATTCGTATACTGGTTTTAAAAAAGGCATTAATTCCACTAAATTCTTATGTCGTATTTCATCAGTTTGACTCATTTCTGATATGAACTTCACACCAACAGGATTGGCATAGATTAATTTATTTTTATGATCCGTTAAAAGCAAACTTTCCATTAACAAATTCGACACTATCGGCATTTCGTCCATACCGTCTCCGAGCATTGTACTAAGGGTTTCCTGACCAAATGAATACTTTTCTTGCTCGTTTCTTACAAGCGACTGCTTTTGAACTTCTTTTTCTTGAATGAGTACACCAATTACTTGATGGACATCATTTTTAATCGGAACGACACTTTGCTCTACAACTCGCCCATCTTGCGTCACCGCTTGATTGATTAGTGAATTCTTGGCGTGTCGATAGCTATAAAATACCGCTGGCTCAAATGATTCAAATACAATTTTGCCAACTAAAGAATTGTCATATTCAGAATCAGCTGTTCGAGGGGAAGCCTCTGCAACAACGATTGCATGGACATTTTCTTTCATTTTACAATCGATATACATATTCGCATTTGATAAATCTGCATACATTTGCAAACTAGAATTTACTCTTTTTAATATATTAATATCTTTAGCATTTAAATCCGTGTATATATGACAGAGTTGTTCCAAAGTAGTTTCACTCACTGTTCATTTCACAGCCTTTATTAATTATATTATTTTGAATTTAGTATACAGATAGTCACATCCCTAATCAATGGCAGCATACGTGAAACACCGAACTGTCATTACAAAAATACGATTGGAAGCCTTTACAATTTGTCGTATTGAATATATATTTAGAATATTATAAATAGCAATTAGGCAATGGCGCCTCTGACGAATTCTATGACTATAGGATTTGCAGAGGCGTTTTGTGTTTTCTTATCTGATAAGAAGGTCACACCTATTGTAGAAAATAACTGAGGAAAAGAGTGATTCCCTATGAAATTAAGCGGTCGTATAAAGGATCAACATTTTCAATTCTCTTCTGTAACAGAAGTTTTAGCTAAAGCAAGCGAAGAAAAATCTGGCGACCTTATGTCAAAAGTAGCTGCCGGATCTTCTTTAGAACGTGTAGCTGCAAAATGGATTTTAAGTGAATTAACCTTAAAAGATATTTATGAGCATCCAGTTATCCCGTATGAAAAAGATGAAGTAACACGAGTTATTTACGATCAAGTCAATGAACATATTTACAAAGAAATTTCTCATTGGACGGTCGGATATTTAAGAGAATACATTTTAGAACACAGCACGTCGTCTTCCGCTTTAAAGAGAATTAGTCGAGGGTTAACAAGTGAAATGATTGCAGCTGTTGCAAAAATAATGTCCAGTATCGATTTGGTGATGGCTTCTCAGAAAATTCGTTATCAAGCCCATTGCAATACAACGATTGGCGAACCAGGAAGACTAGCATTCAGATGCCAGCCAAATCATCCAACAGACCAAACCGAAGGAATTTTAGCATCATTAAAAGAAGGACTTTCATATGGATCAGGAGATGCGGTTATCGGGATTAATCCGAATAACGATTCAGTGGAATCAGTGTCACGCCTATTGACTATCTCGCATGAATTCATTCAAAAATGGGGCATCCCTACGCAAAATTGTGTTCTTGCTCATATCACCACTCAACTACAGGCACTAAAAAAAGGGGCGCCGGTTGCCCTAATGTTCCAAAGTCTAGCCGGTACGGAGAAAGCCAATCGTGACTTTGGCGTCAGCAAAGAGTTATTAGATGAAGCTTCTTATTACATGATGAAAATGGGAACTTCCGCAGGTCCGAATGTAATGTATTTTGAAACTGGCCAAGGATCAGAAGTCTCTCTGAATGCCGATCATGGTGTAGATATGCAAACACTTGAATCGCGAACATATGGCTATGCACGTCTTTGGAATCCTTTCATGGTGAACAATGTCTCCGGTTTTATTGGTCCTGAAACTCTATATAACGGGCGCCAAATGATTCGGGCAGATCTTGAGGATTTGTTTATGGGGAAAATGAATGGACTACCAATGGGGATTGCCCCTACCTACACGAACCATATGGAATCTGATCAAAACGACCAGGAAATTGCAGGCATGCTAACAGCTTTAGCTGGTGCAAACTTCTATATGGGGGTCCCAGGTGGAGATGATGTCATGCTAAGTTACCAGGATACTAGTTTCCATGACGATGCTAGTTTACGTGAGATGCTTGGATTCAGACCTCTACGTGAATTTGAAGTCTGGCTTGAAAAAATGGGGATTATGGAAAATGGGCGGTTAACCCCTAGAGCAGGAGACTTATCTATTTTCAATTAACAATAAGGAGGTCGAATCAATATGAATATTGAACAAATTGTTAGAGAAGTGGTTGAACAAATAAATAAAAAGAAAAATGAACTTCAAAGTAACTTGCGTGAAGAACCTCAGAATGAAGTAGATGTTGAATATTCGAGAGCAAAAGTGGTTGGAGTCAAAGAACCCATAGATAGCGATACTATTGCACAAGCACAAAAGATTACACCCGCCCGTATTGGGATTGGTCGTGCTGGAACAAGAATGCGCACCAAAAGTTATCTAGACTTTTTGCTGGACCATGCAGCTGCTCAAGATGCTGTTAAAAAAGAAGTGTCGGAACAATTCCTTGAAAAACTAGATATCCCTATTCTGAAAACAAATGCTGAATCATTAAGTCAATATTTAATGGACCTAGACTCAGGAAGAATGCTTTGTGACGAGTCTGCCAGCTGGCTACAGAAGAACAGTGCAAAAGGAAAGCAAGTACAAATTATCGTTTCAGACGGGTTAAGTACAACCGGAATTGAAGAAAACGTTCACGATCTTTTAGCGTCACTAGAACAAGGTTTAAAGTTGAAAAATATTTCAATGGAAAAACCGATATTCATCAAAAGAAGCCGCGTTTGGGTTCAGGACCACGTTGCTTCTATTGTTAATTGTGATCTCGTCATTTCTCTGATTGGTGAGCGACCTGGGTTGGCTACTTCTAAAAGTGTAAGCGCCTACTTCATTTACAAGCCGACGAAAGATTCCGTGGAATCAGATCGAACAGTGATTTCAAATATACATGAAGGTGGTATCCAACCATTAGAAGCCGGTGCTTATTTATCTGACATAATCGATGATATGCTTAGTAAAAAAGCAAGCGGAGTAAAATATGCACAAGCTAAAAATTAATTCAAGGTTCCCATGTCTTCCCCTTCCTAATTACTTTACAAATGTAGATATTGATTAATAAAATAAACCATCCCCCTCCACAGCTCAATGGTGTAAGGGGGATGGTTTATTGTAATCGTTAGGTATTGATTTATTATTTTGGGATTTGTATATCCTTCAGGGTGGATATTGTTGTAGGTCATATTGTACAAATTGTATTCATATATCGTTTCATATCCTTCACGTCTTTTGTTTATCGTACATTTTCGCTTGTCGTACGTTCTGAAAGTATGGTTTAACAGGGTCTTCATTATAATAAATGACCAAAAGTCTCTATTTACTATTCGTACTTCCCAAATAAACACTTAATGCTTGTTGTAACGTTCCAAACGTTTTCGTATCTTTATCAAAAGTGATGCCTAAACTAATCATTTTTCTGACTACATCTACTCGTAACCCCGTAATTACGGTGCGACACCCCATCATAGATGAACCATTGATTGTTTTCATTAAGTGTTCAATCACTTCAGACTCCATATC
>JGI24024J18818_10000354_pt1 | contig 16813 bp, 14 predicted proteins | sample Cruoilmetagenom2_FD_18818 | JGI IMG/M metagenome (IMG submission 18818) | reverse complement strand
CAAATTCAAATCCAAGCAGGAGATGATGCCGCTGATGCAGATTGGTTTGGATTGAATGATCTCCCACCCTTGGCCTTCGACCATGCCATCCTGATCCAGGTTGCGATCACCAAACTGCTCCCATTCTGATGGATTCCCCGAAGTTTTTCTCTCNTCTCCCCTTCAACCACATTAAATAAAAACACCCCGCCATGCCGTGTGTGATTTAGTCTTGAACCTGCTTGCGCAGTTTGGGTGTCCGCATCAGAAGCTTCGCCTTGGCTCAGGCCTATCGCGTTACTCCATCGATATAGGAACCCTTAAATTTGGTGTTGGCTCAAAACACTCAGATCACATCGCGTACACAGTAGGGTGAATACACTTTACCATAGGTATTCCCAACTGAATAGGGTTTTTTTGTCCTGAAATCTACTCCAGGTCTACTTTAATATGCAGTTCTTCCAGCTGACCAGGTTCAACGGATGATGGCGCATTTCCCATCAGATCCCGGGCTGATTGATTCTTTGGAAAAGCGATCACCTCGCGGATATTGGGTTCATCTGCCAGCAGCATGCACAAACGATCAATACCAGAGGCAATACCTCCATGGGGAGGTGTCCCATAAGAAAAAGCGCGCAGCATATGGCCAAAACGTTCCCGGGCAACGTCCATATCCAGGCCGATCAAACCAAAGATCTTCTCCTGTAGATCAGCGTTATGAATTCTTATCGATCCCCCGGCAATTTCATACCCGTTTAGAACCAGGTCGTACTGCTGTCCACGGACCTTGGAGGGATCCTCTTCCAGCATGTCGATATCCTCAAACATCGGGGATGTGAATAGGTGGTGGCTGGGATCCCAGCGTTTTTCATCTGCGTTCCAGTTGACCAGGGGAAAATCAATGACCCAGCAAAAACCCAAAACACCATTGTCTACCAGCTCCAGGCGGTCACGTAATTCCTCCCGTAATCTACCCAGGCTTTCATAAACTACTTCAGGGGCATCTGCAACAAAGAGCAGCAGGTCTCCCGGTGTTCCATCCAGGCGTTTGATCAATTCTTCTTTGACCTCGGATGATAGGAATTTTGCAAAGGATGAACGCTCTTCTCCCTCACTTGTCAGGGCCAGGTATGCCAGACCTCCAGCGCCGAATTGTTTGACATATTCAGTCAACTCATTGATCTGTTTCCGGCTGTAGTCACCAATGCCTTTGGCATTGATTCCCTTGACCAGACCGCCTTTTTCAATTGTGTCAGCGAAAACCCTGAAACCTGATTCGGGCGCGAGATCCGAAATATCTTTCAATTCAAAACCAAATCGGATATCCGGGTTATCTTTTCCAAATCTATCCAGGGCGTCCTGGTAAGTCAAACGAGGCCAGGGTGCTTCGAAAACTTGTTTATCTGTCCTGACTTCGGCAACAAGACCGGTATACAGGTCTTCCAGTAAAGCCATTACATCATCTCGTTCAACAAATGACATTTCGATGTCCAGCTGGGTGAACTCTGGCTGGCGATCACCACGCTGGTCTTCATCACGAAAACAGCGAGCAATCTGGAAATACCTTTCCATTCCGGCCACCATGAGCATCTGTTTTAACTGCTGGGGAGATTGCGGAAGCGCGTAAAATTGACCAGGGTGTACTCTCGAGGGCACAATATAGTCCCGGGCTCCCTCTGGTGTTGTTTTAAATAGGATCGGGGTTTCAATCTCTAGGAAATCTTTTTGATCCAGATAGCGGCGGATAAAAGCCACGATCTTATGGCGCAGAATGATGTTATTCCTCATCCTGGGCCGGCGCAGATCCAGATAGCGGTATTTGAGGCGGGTTTGTTCTTCAACATCTTCTTCTTGATTAATTTGGAATGGTGGTGTGACAGACGGGTTCAGAACCTCTATCCGGGAAATTTCAACCTCTATCTCACCAGTGGATAAATCGGTGTTTGTCATTCCTTCAGGTCTTTTCCTGACAGTTCCGATCACCTGGATCACCCATTCATTCCGGACTGGCACGAGATCTTGATGGACCTCTTGAGATGTTTCTGGATTTGAAACAACCTGAACAATGCCAAAGCGGTCGCGCAGGTCGATAAAACTGACGCCGCCAAGATCGCGTACCCGGTCTACCCAGCCTGCCAGAGATACTTCCTGACCTACATGTTCAATATTTAATTCACCACAAGTATGCGTTTTATACATCCATCCTCCGACAAAAACAAAATCCAAAACCAATTGATAATGTAAGTTTCTGCATTATAGCATGTCAGCAAAATCATATAATAATGTTCATCTACAACAAGAATAACACGCCAACCCCTACCATTGCTATAACTGTGCCNATAACAGCCCCCCACCCCACTTTTTCTTTGAAAATGAATTTTTCAACTGGCAGTAAAAAGATTGGCGGCAGCGCCATCAAAGTACTAGCTACACCTATGCTGGTATGTTGGAGGGCAAACAAAGATAGCGAGACGCCAAGAAATGGACCTGAAAAAGCGCCGCCAATAATTCCCCATAATGCTTTTGGATTTGTAACAACTTTATTGATTGTATTCTTAAACTCTTTCTGAAAGAGGGTAGCTGCCCAGATCACGATCATGGCAGTGAACATGCGTATGAAGTTGGCAGAGATTGGAGAAAAGCTGCCATNCAGNCCAAGTTTTGCCAGAACCACACCCAATCCCTGACCTGCTGCCCCGCCAAGGCCAAACAGGATCCCTTTAAGATAATTCTCTTTATCAGGCGGTTGGTTCTTGTTCTTCTCCATTACGACCCAGCCGATACCAATCAAAGTAATCAGTATTCCTGAGATCTGCCACAAGGAAAGAGTTTCCCCCAGGAAGATCCAGGCTGCGGCCGCTGCGATGATCGGAGCCAGGCTCATCATCAACATTGAGAGCCTCGGACCGACCCACAAAAACGCCTGGAATAAAAAGGCATCACCCAGAACCAGCCCAACAATACCAGATAATCCCAACCAGAACCATCGATCCCACTCAGCGCCCACAGGCCAGAGGCTGCCTAAAAAGATCCAATGCGCGCAGGTTAAGAACAGGCAGGCGGCAACCAACCTCACCCTGTTGACAACGGTCGATCCAACCACTCTTCCAGCAACTGTGAACAGGGTCGAATTCACAGCATAGGTAATTGAGGTGATTATGGCTGCTAACTCTCCCAGGTACAACATTTCCATCAATTATCCGTTTATAAGATTAACAAGCTACTATTGTACCGGATAGTCGATAAACCGGAAATAATATACTTTAAAAATGCTCTAATTATTGGATGGGATCTACCGTAAACATTGGAGGAAGAAATGCAATACAAGAAAAACGGTACCCTGATGGAATCCGTCGATATTCACCTAAAGCAGGGTGAATCTATCTACTCAGAATCTGGCGGAATGGCCTGGATGAGGGGTTCTTTTAAGATGGATACCAGCACTCGAGGTGGATTGGGAGCCGGACTGGGCAGAATGCTGGCAGGCGAATCTTTGTTTCTAACCACTTACACCTGTCAAAGCCAGGATGGGGTTGATCACTTTCACTCCTGAAGTTCCGGGGAAAGTAATTGGTCTGAATTTGTCTGCCGGACAGAGTCTGATCTGCCAGAAAGACGCCTTTATGTGTGCTGAAGAATCCGTCAAGATTGAAATGCATTTTCGAAAAAGGCTTGGCGCGGGCTTATTCGGTGGTGAAGGTTTTATTCTGCAGAAAATAACTGGACCCGGTACTGCTTTTGTGGAAATCCCCGGCGAGGTTCGTGAGATTGAACTTGGTGCTGGGGAAATTATGAAAGTTGACCCTGGTCATATTGCCATGTTTGAACCCAGTATTGATTATGATATCGTAGCTGTTAAGGGTTTGAAAAATGTCCTTTTCGCGGGCGAAGGTCTATTCCTTGCCACATTAAAAGGACCCGGCAAAGTCTGGCTTCAGACACTACCTCTTTCAAATCTGGCAGTGAAGCTCTCCCGCTACATGCCTTCTAAAGGCTAATTTCTAAAATTGGATCGTTCTTGAAGAACCCTGCTCCCCCGATTGGGAGTGGGGTTTTTTATTTTCCCGGCAAGGCCGATCTGGAAAGCAGCATTTTCAGTGTATACTGAGGGAAATTATTTCAGGGAGGAAGAATGAAATTATTAGAAGAGCGAATTCAGAAAGATGGTCATTATATCGGGAATGGAATTCTCAAAGTGGACAGTTTTGTCAACCACCAGGTCGACCCGGAATTGATGAATGAAGCTGGAAAGGAATTTGCCAAATTATTCATGAATTTTTCCGCCACCAAGATCTTGACTGCAGAGATCTCCGGCATCGCGCCTGCAGTTTCAGCTGGACTGCACCTGGGAATCCCGGTAGTGTTTGCTCGAAAGAATAAACCCATCACAATGCCTGACCAGGTTCTGTTAACCTTATCACCTTCCCATACAAAAGGTAGAACTGTTGAATTGATCGTTTCTCCGGAATACCTGGGAACTGGTGAAAGAGTATTGATCATTGATGATTTTCTGGCAACCGGAAAGACCATCGAAGGGTTGATTCGGTTGGCAGAAATTGCGGGAGCCACTGTTGTTGGGGTTGGTGCATTGATTGAAAAGACATTTGAAGAAGGCCGGGAACGCCTGGAAGCAATGAACATCCATGTTGAATCTCTCGCGAGAATAGAATCTATGTCAGAGGAAGGCATTTTCTTTCATAGATCATGACAACAGATACGATAGTCATACTTGATTTTGGATCACAATATACTCAGTTGATCACACGGATTGTACGAGAACAATCTATATACTCTCTCCAACTGCCCTGGTCTGCTACTGCTGAAACCATCTCTGAGATTCAACCAGCTGGAATCATCCTTTCCGGGGGACCGGCATCGATCTATTCTCAGAACGCGCCTAAATTTCCCACTTTCCTTCTTTCACTTGGAATCCCAATGCTGGGGATCTGCTACGGCATGCAAGCCATGGCAGATGCCCTGGAAGGTGAGATCACGGCCTCTACTGCCAGGGAGTTTGGCTACACGCAGTTAATTACAGAACAGCAGAACCCACTCATCCCTACCGGAGCTCACCAGGTCTGGATGTCTCATGGGGATCAGATAACCAAACTGCCTGACGGATTTTCCCGATTGGCAACAACAGAAAATACTCCTCTGGCAGCTATGGGGGATCTCAACCGCCAGCTTTTCGGGGTCCAATTCCATCCTGAAGTGAAACATACCTCAATTGGCACAGAGATTATCAGAAATTTCCTGTTTCATATCTGTAATATCCGTGCCAGCTGGACACCTGCATCGATCATCGAGGAAAGTGTCTCCCAAATCAAAAATGAGATCGGAAATTCAAGAGTCCTATCGGCAGTCAGCGGTGGGGTCGATTCCAGTGTAGCAACTGCCCTGGTTCATAAAGCTGTTGGAAATCAGCTGGATGCCGTTTTTGTAGATACCGGGCTTCTTCGAAAAAACGAGGTCCGCGATGTGAAAGCAGCCCTCCAAGAAAATCTGCAGATAAACCTGATAACTGTTCCAGCAGCAAACCTGTTTTTTCAAGATCTAAAAGGTATCTCAGATCCAGAAGAAAAACGTTCCAGGATCGGCAATCGTTTCATCCGGATCTTTGAGGAAGAAGCCCGAAACTTGGGCACTCCTGATTACCTGGTTCAGGGAACGATCTATCCAGATGTTGTGGAATCTGCTGCACCGGATAGGCCGGAATCGGAAACGATCAAAACCCACCATAATGTCGGAGGGCTGCCAGAGAATATGTCTTTCAGCCTGATTGAGCCTCTGCGGTATCTTTTTAAAGATGAAGTAAGGAAGATCGGTGAGGAATTGGGGCTGCCACACTCTCTGGTCTGGCGCCAACCATTTCCTGGCCCAGGATTGGCCATTCGCTGCCTGGGTGAAGTTACTTCTGATCGGGTTGATCGTTTAAGAGAGGCAGATTCAATCTATCTTCAAGAGCTGGAAAAGGAAAATCTGCTTCACTATACAAAGGAAGGTGTTGTCCGCGGGTCATCGCAAGCCTTTGCCGTATTATTACCGGTAAAGGCAGTCGGTGTGATGGGCGATCAGCGCACCTATGAGGATGTGATCGCTCTCAGAGCAGTGACGACAGATGATTTTATGACCGCTGATTGGGCGCGTTTTCCATCAGAGATCCTGGCCAGGATTTCCAACCGCATCGTTAACGAAGTGAAAGGCATCAACCGGGTTGTTTATGACATTACCAGCAAACCTCCCGGTACTATTGAATGGGAATAACATTCTTCAAATTATTGTTCCTGGTAAGAACAACCCGTTTTCAATCATCAATAGAAAGCAGGATCCCTCTATCCAGAATAGCGTAATATCACCATCCTAAAAAGAAATCTATTATGACATCAACAAATAAACTTCCCAGAAAAGTAATCCTGGTCACAGGACCCGCTGGCAATCTCGGCTCTGCTGTTATCGAGAGGCTGCGAAAAGAAATTGTCTCACTCGTATTGGTCGATCGCCATCCGGATAGGATCAAGGAGCACTTTCCAGACCTGGAGGACTCCAAGGACCATCTACTTTTGACAAATGTCGATCTGACCGATCCTGACCTTGTTCAGGCTGCCGTAGATACTGCTTTGAAGACCTTCGGGCATATTGATTGCCTGGTCCATACAACTGGCGGCTTTCATATGGGAGAACTGGTCCATGAAATAACTCCAGATAAATGGGACCTGATGATGAATATCAATGTTAAGACCCTTTTAAACACCAGCAGATCTATTATCCCGGCTATGATCGATCAGAATAATGGTACTATCATTTCTATAGGCGCCAGGCCTTCTTTAAAAGGAAAGAAGAAAATGGGTTCCTACAGTGCAGCCAAAGCGGCCGTGTTGAGATTAACTGAAAGCATCGCTGCCGAGGGTTCTTCATCCGGGATTAAAGCCAGATGCATAATTCCAGGAACTATTGATACACCAGAGAATCAGCGGGCAATGCCAAAAGCAGACAAATCCAAATGGATAAAGCCCGAGTCCATTGCGGAAGTTATATTCGAGACTTGCTTCAACAAAAATCTTACTGAGACAGACGTGATTACCCCCCTCTATTAACTATGAATAATCACCCCATTTCCATACTGATCTTTGGCGCATCGGGGGATCTGACCCATAGAAAACTCATCCCGGCATTATTCAATCTTTATCAGAAGGAAAGGCTGCCAGAGATTAACATTCTCGGAACAAGTCGATCCAACTATACAGACAAGGAATTCCAGGATCGCTTGATGGCTGGTGTCCAAAAATTCCATCCGGATTCATTCCAGGCCGAGAGTTGGAATAAGTTTTCACAGAAGATCCATTATCTAAGCGGCAACCTGACCGATCCTGCTGATTACATAAGATTTGCGGATAAATTAACCAACCTGGAAAACGGACCAACAAATCGGCTGTATTACCTGGCTATCTCTCCTGAATTTTACACAGAAACCGTGCTCAACATGGGTATGTCCGGACTCGCCACTCAGGAATTAGGGGATCAATCTCCCTGGCGCCATGTGATCATCGAAAAACCGTACGGCAGGGATCTGGCCACAGCCAGGGAACTTAATGAACAGATCCATGAGATCTTCAAAGAGAACCAGATCTATCGAATAGATCATTATTTGGGTAAAGAGACTGCCCAGAATATTCTTTTCTTCCGTTTTGCAAACGCCATTTTCGAACCCATCTGGAACCGCCACTATATCGACAATATTCAGATCACTGTAGCAGAGAGTGTAGATGTTGGCCACCGGGCCGATTATTATGACAAAGCCGGAATTCTGAGGGATATGTTCCAAAATCATCTCTTTCAACTGCTTTCACTCGTTGCAATGGAAGCCCCAAATTCATTTAACGCAGAACCAATCCGCAACGAAAGAGTAAAACTGCTGCGGTCCATCCGGCCGTTGGAAAGAGAAAATTCAATTGCTGGTCAATATATTGGATATTGCTCCGCAAAGGGAGTGGTGGATTATTCACGCACACCTACCTATGCTGCTATAAAACTCTACATTGATAATTGGCGCTGGAAAGGTGTGCCGTTTTATTTACGCTCCGGCAAATCGCTTAAGCGCAAGGCTACCGAAATCAACATCGAATTTCAGCGCCCTCCTCATTTGATGTTTGGATTAACTGACCCGGATCAGATGACGCCTAATATCCTATCCATCTGTATCCAGCCCGATGAAGGCATTCACTTGAAGTTCCAGGCCAAAGAGCCCGATTCGGAGCAGAATATGAGGCCGGTCGATATGGAATTCCACTACCAGCGGTATTTTGAACACAATACACTGCCTGGCGCCTACGAACGTTTATTGAGCGAAGCCATTGCCGGCGACCCTTCGCTATTTACTCGCAGTGATGGCATTGAAACAGCCTGGTCAATTATCGATCCCCTCATCAAATCCTGGGAAGACTCCTCAACGGAAGATCTGGCAGTATATGACCCTGGTTCTTGGGGGCCTGACGAGGCAGATATCCTGCTCGCTAACGAGGGGCACTGCTGGCGAATGAACTGCGGATTGCATGAAGATTGCATCGAACCCGAACCGCCCCTTGGTTAATTCCATCAAGTATCCGTGATTTCTTTCTTATCTCTTTCTATCAATCACCCGCATACCCGCTATGTTATAATGAACTCACCGGGGATGATAGGTATCGACGGAAGAGGTTGACCCCGGATCGCGAGCCGAGAGGCGCCGTTCTCGTAAAATCAGCGCAAAACCTTAAGTGCCAACCGCACTGAATATGCTGCTCTTCCCCTCGCTGCATAAGCCTGGGTAAGACAGACGATTACCTCAAGGTAATCTCGTTCACCTCCCTCAATCTCCTGCTGGGTGAGTCTGAACGTCAGAAAGCAGGAGTGCTGTCGGGCGACGCCGCTATACCGACTCAAGAGGGACTTTCGGGTCCCAGCGGCTAATCAGCAGATACTTTGGGCAGTTGTAGTCCTGCTGATAAAAACGAACAATTGCCTACGCTCGTAGACGTCCGAGTGGTTAAATTTTTCGGACGCGGGTTCGATTCCCGCCATCTCCACTAAATAAAAGAGGCTTTCCTGGGGGTTAAATAAGCCTCTTTTGCAATTAACAGTCACTAAATGGAAGATTTGGGGTTAAAAAAGACGATATATTGTGTATGTTATAATCGGACTATTATGACAGAAACCCAGCCGTTATTGCGGGATTCAATACCCCTCGAAGATAATGATCTTATAGAAGGATCTGACGAAGACAAAGGATCAGCAGGAAAGAAAATTGGCCTGATCATCGCCGCTCTGCTGCTTTTGGGCCTGGTGGTTACAGGCCTGGTTTTATTGCTTCAACCCGGAACTGATACAGCCCGGATCAGGGATATATTTATCATTTTCATGGCCCTGGAATTTCTGTTGATCGGAATTGTTATGATCGTTTTGATCGTTCAATTGGCCCGATTGACCTTGCTTCTTCAAAATGAGATCAAACCAATCCTTGACTCAACTAATGAAACAGCTAATACTTTACGGGGCACAACCGCTTTCTTAAGTGAACACCTTGTAGAACCTGTTCTGAAAATGAACCAATATCTGGCAGGACTAACCAGGATTACAGACTTCTTTAAATCCAATAAGAAATAATATTTCCTTTTCAAATAATCTAGGAGCGTGAACTATGTCTGATAATAATAATGAATTTGGCGCCTTTATGTCTGGTCTATTGCTGGGTGGAATTGCTGGAGCGATCACAGCCCTGTTGTTGGCTCCTCAATCGGGAGAAGAAACCAGGAAAGTCATTCTGAATAAAAGCCTTGAGCTGAAAGACAAAGCTCTTGAGACTGTCGAAGAAGCCCGCCAGCGGGCTGAACAAGCTGCTGACGATGCCAGAATTGCTGCCCAGGAATATACTCAGAAACTACAGGATCAAGCTAAGGGCCTTCAAGAACAGGGAAGGGTCATCCTTGAAGAACAAAAACAGAAGATCACTAAGGCCACCAAAGGTGGAAAAAAGGCAGAGGACGACACAAAAGAGTAAAAAAATAATATTCAAGATTAAAAACAAACCTGCCAGTTCACCTGGCGGGTTTGTTTTTTTTAACTGGGTATCACCTGGCCGATCGAATCAGATATATCACCCGCTAAAACTGCTGCCGAATTGCCCTTGTTTCTTTCTGCCAATTCACCAGCTCTGGCATGGATCCAGCAGCCAGCTACTGCCGCATCAAACGATACCAATCCCTGGGCCACCAATCCTGTGATTATCCCCGCCAGTACATCCCCGCTTCCAGCCCTTGCCAGCGCAGGGTTTGCTGAAATCAAGATCTTCGTTCTGCCATCTGGAGCGGCAATCACTGAATGAGCTCCCTTCAATAAAACGATCTGCTTCCAGCGCTGGGCATATTCTTCTGCAATTCCTACCCTGTTTTCCTGGATCTCCTCAACAGCCAGCCCGGTCAATACAGACATTTCTCCCGGGTGCGGGGTAAGCACACAGTCAGGGGGAATCTTCTTCTGCCAATTCGGGATACCAGAGAGAAGCCGCAAACCATCGGCATCGATTACCAGAGAAGGCAAGCCCTCTATCTGGAGGACCTTCTCTAGGAACTTTCCAGTACCGCTTCTCGTCCCAAACCCCGGTCCTATCAAACATGCTGTCGGTTTGTGGATTGCGTCTTTGATCAGATCACTTGCTTCTGCCGAGATACCCCCACCTTGCTCCGGGAGAACCAGCCAGGTGGCTTCCGGCAGTGTCTTGATCAAACCCTGATAGATCCCCTGCGGTACAGCCAATGTCACCAGTCCGGATCCAATTCTGTAGGCCGATCTTCCAGCCAATACGGCAGCGCCAGGATATTCCTCAGACCCGGCGATCAGCAGGCTGGTTCCAAATGTTCCTTTATGGGCATCCGGCGGGCGGGCAGGCATTCTGGATAAGACCCATTCTTTTTCAATGACCTCCCTGGTTATCCTGTCAAATTCCGGCAGCCCTAAAGGCAGTCCAATTCCCACCATCTCCAGCTCTCCCAGGTATTCATAGGCTGGGAACTGAAGCGTTCCTGCCTTAACGGCAGCCATTGTGACTGTCAGGTCTGCTGCCAAACAAACAGGAGAGGTCTGACCGGTATCACAATCCACACCAGATGGGCAATCCACGGCGACTATGATTGGTTTATTCTCAAGTCCTTCCAGGACTTCCTTTACTTTGCCCATAAGCAGATCCAGAGGTGGACGCAGCGGGAGCTTTATCCCGGTCCCCAATACTCCATCGATTATCAAATCAGATCCTGCGAAATCAGCTTGGAGATTTATAGGAGGTTGGGCTGGATCAAGAAAATCAATCAGTTTAACTCCGCGATCCGCTACTCTTTTGGTCAGGGGATCTGAAACCGGACGTTCGCGGAGAAAGATAACTTCGGCAGACCACCCCCACGCGATTAAATAATCCAGGGCTACCAGAGCATCTCCCCCATTATTCCCGGACCCTACCAGAGCTATAACCCTCATGCCAGATTGAGATCCATAACGTTCATGAATCAGCTCTGCCAAACCTTTTCCAGCTGCCTCCATCATTGCCGCATATGTGTGGCCAGCCTCATCAGCTGCCTTCTCAATTTCGATTATTTCACTGACGCTGACATATTTCATAAAATTCCTGGTGAACTGAAGCCTGTTAGGTTAATTTAGTTTACCAGACACCCATTGATCCAGGCTGCAATACCTTTATTGTGATAAAGCGTTTAAACCTGTAGCAAAGCCAGTGATCTTCTTCCATTATCGGCTATACTTGAGGAGAGAATTACAGGATAAAGGCATGTTTAAGAGCGACTACATCAAAGCATTGGATGATTATAAAAAAGCCCGACGCGGAGCAGCTGTCCAGGAACTGATAGCGCGCCTGGTTGGAAACACTGAAGATACTGAACTTTTTTCCTACGATGAAGTCCGCCAACAGCTGCAGGCTATTGAAAAAAGCGCTGAACATCTGGAGGAGATCCCTCTGGATGCAATCATTGGCAGCGTTGGACGCTATCATGATTTCACCCGGAAATTCCTTCCCAAATCCTCCATCAATGAAGACCGTTGGGCCAGAGTGATGGCATCCTCCCAGGGGCTATCCGGATTACCTGCTATTGAAGTATATAGAATTGGCGAAGTATATTTTGTTCGTGACGGAAATCACCGGGTCTCTGTCGCTCGCCAAATGGGCAACACAGCTATTCAGGCTTATGTGACCAATGTTGAAATAAAAGTTGACTTAACCCCGGATTTCACTCCAGATGATCTGATTATCAAATCCGAACAGGTTAAATTCCTTGAAAAAACCAGGTTGGACAGAATAACACCCAACCCCGATCTATCAACAACCAAAGCTGGCGCCTACCCCACATTGTTGGAGCATATAGAAATCCACCGGTATTATCTGGGTTTGGAAAAACAACAGGAAATACCCTACGAAAAAGCTGCAGCTAATTGGTACAAGGAAGTTTTCCTCCCGGTTGAGAAAATAATTCAAAAGCGGGATTTGTTGTGCGATTTTCCTGACCGAACTGCTACAGATCTGTACTTATGGGCTGCAGATCATCGCACCAGCCTGGAACAACAAGTAGGTTGGGATATCGGAGCAGAGGCTGCTTTGACCGACCTATCAGATATGCATAGCCAGAAAAGAAAATCAGGTTTAAGGGTGTTGTCAAAGGCTATCAACTGGTTAATTCCTAATGCGCTCGAGAAGGGACCACCAGTAGGAACCTGGCGGGAGAAACTGGATCAAATGACCATTCTTGAACATCTATTTAATGACTTGATTGTAGCAATAGATGACAGTTCAACCGCCTGGCAGGCCCTGGACCAGGCGATCATCCTGTCCAAGTTAGAAAACAGCAGCATCCACGCCGTGCACATCCATTCAGATCTAACAGAAGGCAGCCAGGATGAACACAGCTCACTAGAGGATGCATTTACCTCCCATTGCCAAAACGCCGGGGTATCGAATTTTGATTTTATGGTAGCGGCGGGTGAGATTAGCAAAGTATTGTGCGACCATGCCCGATTTGCAGATATCATTTTACTGCCCCTGAATCACCCCCCGGGCAATGAACCCATAAAACGATTAAGTTCGGGGATAACATCCCTGATCCGCAACTGTTCTGTACCAATCCTCACAGTTCCTGCTGCACCAACACCTCTAAAAACGATCCTGCTAGCGTATGACGGCAGCATAAAAGCCAAAGAAGCCTTATTCATTGCTGCCTATTTTGGATCCCAGCATGGATCAACCATTAAAGTCCTGACCAGTGTCATTGGTGTTGCCAATTCAGATTCGATCCAGGAAGAAGCCAGAATTTATTTAGACAGATTCCCCCTTAACTCCCAGTATATTATCAGCCGGGTATCCGTATCCGAGCAGATCAATATCATGCATCATACCGAGGAGATCGATCTGATACTAATTGGCGGTTATAGTGGAAGTACGCTGATTGATGTAATGCTGGGAAGTGCCGTAGACAAGGTGATGCGGGAGATCCAGCTGCCCATTCTCATCTGCCGCTAGACACAGATCTTTGATGATTAATCAAAATCCGTTTGGATCTTTGTAACCCTGGACTGAAAAGTATTGATCACCAGGGTTTTTCCTATTCGGGTTTCTATCACCGTATCAGGTCGATAAATATGGATATGTCCATGAAAATGATAGGCCGGCTGAAAGTTATCTATCAGCCAGCGAAACGCCTTGATCCCCTGATGAGTCCAGTCTACACCTTCATGGACTCCTCTGGGGGGAGCATGAGTCACCAAAATGTCCAAAAACCTGCCGTACATTAATTTGTTATATAACAAACCAGGAACAAGTCGAAGGACATGGCTCCACATTTCTCCCTGGGTATATTGATACTTGGTTTTTCGATTGTATTGGATGGAGCCATCAATTCCCGCCAACAGTAAACCTTGCTCCCTACAAATCCTCCCATGCAGATTATCTCCCCCCAATGGATAGGTTTGCGTTTCATCCTGTTCAATCTTCTTAGAATGATCATGATTTCCATGAACAAAATATAGCGGTTGGTTGAGACCACTGATAATAAATTCCAGGTACTCATAAGGGAGATCACCGCAGGAAAGCACAAAAGCCACGTCATTATGCCGTTCCTTGAGCTTATCACTGTAAATCCTGGGATCAACCTGGTCACTCACTGATAATATCTTCATAACAAACTGTACCTGTCTCAGTCCGAATTGTGTCCATTGTACTATACAGAGTTTAGTTATTTAGGGGCGAATAACTCTCTGAAGTCATCNCAAGCCAGATCTTTTTGATATCCCGGATCTAAACTAAGATTTTATGTTAATTGACAAGATTTGTACATCAATATACACTTGATGTACAAAGTTATCGATTACCCAACAAGGTTCTGCCGTAAAGAAAACTCAATAATGGAAAATCTCAAAGTATCACTATTTCTAATGCTGGGGGAGATCGTGGTGGATCTTATCTCCACAGAGGTTGTTAATTCCCTGGTAGAAGCCAAACATTTTGAAATATTCGCTGGAGGCGAGGTTTCCAACCTGACCACAAACCTTTCCCGATTAGGATACGACACTGCACTTGGAGCTTGTTTAGGAAATGACGGTTTTGGTAATTTTCTCAAAGATCATCTTATCCAGGCCGGAGTTAACATTGAATACCTGCAGTCCTCAAATCTATCACCAACCACATTGATCCCTGTTGCCCGCCACTCCGGTACCCCTGATTTTATAATCTATCGCGGCGCAGACCAATATCTTTCCTTGACAGATGATCTGCTGGCCGCGGCAAATGACAGTAAATTCATTCACACATCCGCATTTGCCCTTTCTAGAGATCCTTGCCGCAGCACAATATTGACCATCCTTGAAGCCAATCAAAATCAGGGAAAGATAATTTCTCTTGATCCAAACTACCACCCCCTGATTTGGTCAGATCTTCAGGATTATCGTTCATCCTTGCTAGAATTCTTCAAATATGTCACTGTCACTAAACCCTCCTTGGATGACAGCATCCGGATCTTTGGTCCGGGACTCAAACCAATCCAGTATCTGGAAAAATTTCTTAGAATGGGCCCTGAGATCGTTGTGCTAACAATGGGAAGTGAAGGATCACTTCTGGGAACTGCTCAAGGGGATAGGATCCATATCCACCCTAACCCGGTTCCTGTAGTGGATATCACTGGAGCAGGTGATGCCTTCTGGTCAGGTTTGTTGGCAGGTTTACATGAAGGATACTCCGCGCTGATTGCCGCCAGGCTAGGACAGGTTATTGCAGAATATAAAATCGGCTTTATCGGGCCGGTTCAGGAGCATTTATCATTACAAATGTACCTGAATTTGGCTGGAAAAACACTTATCAATGAGATTTAGGATTGCCATTATCTGAATTATGGTATAGTTAATCCGCTTAATTATTACTATTTTAAGGAGGTGCTTTTCAACCCCAATAAAAACTTCACATGAGTTCCAAATTCTTGTCCAATTCACTTTAAGGAGTTAGAAGAATGAAAACGAAACGTTTCTTTTGGGCATTAATTGCCCTCTTGATTGTCAGCTCCCTCACTCTCGGCGCTTGCGGCGGAACAGAAGAACCCGCCCAAGTCGTCGATGAGCCTGTGGTAGTTGAAGAAGATGTGTTCCTGGCCTGCGAGGTCACGGACGTCGGAGGAATTGATGATAAATCCTTCAACGCCACCGCCTGGAAAGGCATGGAAGACGCTGTTGCTGATCTCGGAATCGAGGCCAAGTACCTTGAGTCCCAGCAGCAGGGAGACTATGAAGCCAACATCAACGCTTTCCTTGAGGAAGGCTGCGATCTGATCATGTCCGTTGGTTTCTTGCTGGGTGACGCCACTGCCGCTGCGGCAGGCGCCAACCCCGACCAGAATTTTGGTATTGTCGATGTCAACTGGCTCGACTCCCCCAATCTGTACGGCTCTGGCTTTGCCATCAACGAGTCCACCTTCCTGGCTGGCTATCTGGCAGCTGGTATGACTGAGACCGGCATAGTCGCCACCTTCGGCGGCATCCAGATCCCGCCCGTGGAGATCTTCATGGACGGCTTTGTGCTGGGTGTGGAGTACTACAATGAAGTTCACAGCACCGCAGTCCAGACCCTGGGCTGGGATCCCGCAGCCCGCAACGGGTTGTTCGTTGGTAACTTTGAAAGCACTGATGACGGCCGCACCATGGGCGAATCCCTGCTGGACGAAGGCGCAGACATCATCATGCCTGTTGCTGGTCCTGTTGGTGCTGGAACCCTCGCGGTTCTGGAAGAACGCGGCACTGGTATGATCGTCGGCGTTGACAACGATTGGTCCTTGGCATACGCCAACCAGGCTGGAATCGTCCTGGCAAGTGCTATGAAGAATATGGACAAGTACGTTTACGAGACCATTGCTGCTGTGCAGGATGGCACCTTTGCCGGTGGCAATTACCTGGGCACACTAGACAATGGTGGTGTTGGCCTGGCTTATGGCGGTGTGGAAGTTCCCGCAGAACTCATGGCAGAGGTTGAAGCATTGATCCCCGTGATCATCTCCGGCGAAGTCGCCACCTTGCCGGCCGCGCCACCTGCAGAAGGTGAACTTGGCAGTGCAGAAGCACCCATCAAGGTTCTGTTTGTCCCGTCCGTGGATGTTGACTTCATGATCGCCGGTGGTGAACTGATCGAGCAGGCTTTGCTTTCCGCCGCTGGTCTATACGTTGAAGTCAGTGTTCCGACCTCCTACGCAGCTACCATCGAAGAGATGTGCGCTTCCCCCACAGACACCGTTGCTTTCATCCCAGCCATGGGATACGCTCTTGCTAA
>JGI24024J18818_10000352_pt1 | contig 16833 bp, 12 predicted proteins | sample Cruoilmetagenom2_FD_18818 | JGI IMG/M metagenome (IMG submission 18818) | reverse complement strand
ACCTCTGAAGCAGTGTATTCGTTCAGCAAGGATTCTTCTGGACCAACTGCCAGGATGCTGTCTCCCAGCACGGCCACCGCCCCGGATTCGTATTGATGAAATTTATCATCCATGGTCAGGACAATGGCGTTCGTGAATAGTAAATCAGCTTTCTGTGTCACAATATATCCTTTCACAAATCACGAGTATAACGATATCAAAACAATTACATATCATGCAATCTGTTTTTCGCACCTAACACGTACAGTAGCCTCTATTTGTATCATTAACCCTGGATTGTCACAAGTTGCGGATTACATCCAGGCTATGGTGCAGAGCCCAGCGCGGTGCGTTTCCAGCAGGACCGCCATACGAGCGTGTGTAATGCTGCTCGCCTCTTGGTGTCAGCAATACAATATGCAAATCCTGCTTCTCAGGAGCAGGATAAATTGCCACTCCCAGCCCGACTTCGGCCTGGTGTGTCCGGCGATAGGCAGCAGTAAAAGCGCACAACTCATCCGGATGGGGTAATTCCGTTAGCACCTCCCCACCCCGGAAAGCAGTACCCACAACGGCCAGGCGGCGAGTCAGTTCGCCGTTCAAACCTGCTTCGACCACCACCAATTTCCATCCTTTCCGCTGCATATTCTTGAGAGCAACCGCTTCCAATGTATCTTCATCAGCACCGTAAATCCAATCCTTCAACCGCCGGCGTAATTCTACTTCGACACCATTTATCAGCCTATCGGCTTCCGCCTCCGAATCCGCCTTAGCCGTGATACGCACATCCACCTGCCCCGAGTGAGCGGCAAGCCCAACCGTGGGGTTGCTCAAGGTCTCAAGGTCCGCGATCAGATCATCGATCTGCGATTCACCGGCGCCGGCTGTATGCAGGATACGGGCTTTGATGGTCCCCCTCAGCTGATAACGCTCTTTCAGATATGGTAGAACCGCGTGGAGCATCAAGTGCTCCATCTCACGCGGCACACCGGGCAGGGAGATAACGGCGTGGTTCTCTTTCTCCACAATAAAAGAGGGCGCCGTGCCAACCGGGTTCTCGACCGGGATGGCTCCCATCGGTACATAAGCCTGGCGCCGGTTATTCTCGGTAGGTGTACGACCAAAACGCCGGAAGCGAGCTTGGATTTGGTCCCATAGCTCATCACGAAACTCGGTCTCAACGCCCATAGCCAGGGCAACGGCATCGCGGGTCGGATCATCGATCGTAGGTCCCAGGCCACCTGTCGTAATGATGATATCGCAGCGTTCCAGCGCCTGTTGGACGGCCTGCGCAATACGCTTGACGTTATCTCCTACTGTGGTTTTCCGGTACAGATCGATCCCACAATCGCGCAGGCTTCGGGCGATGTAGCGGGAGTTGGTGTCAGTGATCTCGCCCAACAGTATTTCGGTTCCGATAGTAATTATTTCAGCACTGGGCATAATATTCCTGAATTGCTCTTTATTCACACATTCTTATGCACAACCGTCAAACGGTTGAATCTCAGCCGTCATATAAGGAAGAAATGAAGGAGTTTTGTGATCTCTTTATCCTTTTAGGCGCGCATTATCCGAGGATACTGTAATCGTATTGACCTCGCACGAGATTTCCACTGGTAAAACGTTCAAAGGAGAATAGATTTATATCATCTTCAGGTTCTTTGCCTTGAAGAACGAACCTGGTCATCATCTCACCTACCGCGGGAGCAAGTTTGAAGCCGTGACCGCTGCTCCCCGCACAAAGATACAACCCTCCGACGCCCGGAACCGCGTCCAGGATGGGGTGCCAATCAGGCGTAATATCGTAAAGCGAGGCATAACTGCTGACCAGATGGCTGCTTTGCATGGCTGGATATCGGCCGGCGGCTCTTTCGGAAAACCTGGATAGGATATCCAACCCCACACTTTCATTGAAGTTATCCGGATCGGTTACCAGGTCCCCGGTTTCTTCTTGTGGTGATATAGTGCCCACCAACGTCAGATTGCCAGTTTCAGGGCGCAGGTACACCTGGGTAATAAAATCCGTCCAGATTTGATGTCGTGCAAAATGAGGTGGTCGACGGTATATACCCACCTTGACACGTGCAGTGATGATGGGCACGTCTACGCCAATGGGTTCCAGTAATTGTGCGCTCCAGGGTCCTGCAGCCACAATAACGGATCCAGCTGCATAGAATCCCTGGTCCGTTTCGACGCCGGTGATTTTGCCGCCCTGCATACTTAAACTGCGGACAGTGACTCCCGACCGGATCTCGACACCCAGTTCTTTGGCTGCATGGGCGAAACTATTGGCAGCCATGGCGGGATCACAATAGCCTCCTTCGGGCTCATAGGCAGCTCCACCCAGGCCAGCCGTATCCAGATGGGGCTCTAATTCATTTATCACTTCCGGTGGAACAAAATTCGTATCGATGCCGACCGAGCGCTGCAGAGAAATATTAACTTTCAACCCTTCCACATCCTGCGGGCGCACGCCAATCATAATTCCAGTCTGAATATAGCCGGCATCACCTCCCACGACATCAGAAAAGTTTTGCCAGACACGTAAAGATTTCAGCGCCATCTTAGCAGTAACCGCATTCGAATAATGCTGGCGGATGATTGCACTGGAGCGCCCTGTAGGTCCCCCTGCAATGAACCCTTTCTCTAAGAGCACCGCACGCGCGTCATGTTTAGCCAGGTGATACGCGATGCTTACCCCGTTAATCCCTCCGCCAACGACAACAACATCAATACTCAAACGCACCATCCTCATGCAGCCACTGACTAATGCTTAAAAATCGTGGGGTCGATTATCCAGCCACTCTCCCATTTCTAATTGAAAAATCCCTGGTCACAAATATTAAAAGAGCACAGGGGAGCTGGCTTACAACACCTGCGCTCTCAGTGAGCGAAACGTGATATTGAAGGAATAATATGTTGATAATCGTAAATCTTATTCGATTCCCAGGTAAGCCTTCTGCACCATTTCGTTTTCTCGCAGGCTGTCTGCATCATCCTGCAGCACAATCTCGCCGGATTGCAGCACATATCCGCGGTTAGCTACAGACAACGCCATTTGTGCATTCTGTTCCACCAGAAGAATTGTCGTGCCTTCTTCATTGATCGCGAGTACTGTTTCAAAAATATCCTCCACAAGGACAGGCGCTAACCCCATGGAAGGTTCATCCATCAGCAGTAGACGGGGTGACGCCATCAATGCTCGCGCCGTCGCCAACATCTGCTGCTCGCCACCGGACAAAGTTCCAGACACCTGGGTGCGGCGCTCCTTCAGGCGAGGGAACAAATCGTAAACCCGCTCTAAATCCGAATTTATGGCTTCTTTATCCTTACGTGTGTATGCGCCCATGTCCAGATTTTCAGCGACCGTCAATCTTGAAAAAACTCCCCGCCCCTCGGGCACCATAGCGATCCCATTGTATACGATGTCGTGGGCTTTATACTTCGTCAGGTCATCACCCTCGAATTGGATCGTCCCTTCTTGCGGCGGGAGTAAGCCGCTGATCGTGCGCAAGGTGGTCGATTTACCGGCACCGTTAGCGCCAATGAGTGTAACGATCTCACCTTCGTCTACAGTTATGGAGATGCCCTTCAAGGCGTGTATCTTTCCATAATAAGCATGCACTTCATTTAGTTCAAGCATTGCCATGGATTATCTCACTCACATTCATGCTGCGGCAGTGGCTTCCCCAAGCCCGCTCGCTGCGCCACGTCCCAGGTAGGCTTCAATTACGCGCGGATTATTTTGGATTTCTTTTGGCGTCCCTTCTGCTATCTTCATTCCAAAGTCCAACACGGTTATGTTCTCGCTGATCCCCATCACCACGCGCATATCGTGCTCAATCAGCAGGATTGTCGTCCCCATTTCATCACGCAATCGCCGGATAAAGTGCATCATTTCCGCCGATTCCTGCGGATTCATACCTGCGGTCGGTTCGTCCAACAGCAGCAAGTCCGGTTTATTACCCAGCGCGCGTGCAATTTCCAATCGTCGCTGCGCGCCGTACGGTATATTGTGCGCCAACTGATCTCCCATACCTTGCAGTCCGACGAAATCAAGCAGGTGCTGTGCTTCTCGCAAGGCTTCTTTCTCTTCATCCTTGGAAGTCACGGCCTCACCTTTTGCGCTGGAAAGCAAACGTGTAGCAACGACATACAACAACGGAGGATAGAGGAAACAAACAATAAAAATTCCCAAAGCTTTAATAATACGCCGCGAATCGTCGGAAACACGTACCCACCGGATCAGGTTTATCACCCCAAAGATCCAGTACCCGATGATCATCAAGAATGCAGCGCCCACAACAAACAGGCTGTTGCCTCCCAAAATATCCGGGGAATACTCTGTTTCGAATGTATTCGTGATGAAGGCCACGATAAAAAGTATCAGTGGCAGAAAGGCGCCGAACTCGATAATACTTTCCTTCCTGGTATTTGGTCCATGCGGCAGCCAGCGAAAAATGGCCTCGCTCGGACCAGATCGTAAATGCGGATCCATCCCAACCAGGATATTTTCCAGGGCGGTCATCGATGGGAACAATCGGATGTTCTGGTATGTGCGTGAGATACCCAGCGAAGTTATCCGGTCGGGAGAAAGCCCGAGCAGTGACTGCCCTTTGAATAGAATCTCGCCCTCATCCGGTTCATAAAACCCGGTCAGGCAGTTGAAAACGGTCGTTTTACCTGCACCATTCGGACCAATGACGCTGATGATGCTCCCCTCAGGCACATCGAGGTCAACATGGTCGACCGCGGTCAGGCCGCCAAAAAATTTGGTCAGGTTTCTGGTTTCTAATGCATTACCCATAGTGTATGATCCTACGCTTCTGTATATTGCAGTTTTTAAAATGCGCGTTCGTTCATCAGAGGGCTTCGGGTGGATGAGCCTCGTCCTCTTCGTGCATCTCCATTCTACGCCTGGGAGCCGGCCATATCCCTTCCGGTCGCCAGATCATCATCGCCACCAGCAGCGCCCCAAAGGCAAGCAAGCGGTACAGTTCAAGCTGGCGCAGAGCCTCGGGCAGACCCTTGAGCACGAAGGCACCTGCTATGACACCCGGAATACTGCCCATGCCGCCGACGATCACCAGACACAAAACATTGATCGAGACCATCAAGCTGTGATCTTCTGGGCCGGTGTATTGGTTTCGAGCTGCAAACAGTGCCCCACCTAAACCGGCAAACGCTGCACCGATGGCAAATGCCAGTAATTTTGACTTCAATGTGCTGATACCCTGCGCCTGAGCCACTGTTTCATCCTCGCGCATTGCACCCCAGGCGCGGCCAACGCGCGAATGCTGCAGGCGCGTTGTGATGAAGATCAGTATCAGGATGGCGAAAATGATCATAAAGAGGAAATCTCGTTCGCTGATAAACGGTTGTCCCAAAATGGAGGGACCGGCGATATCTCGCACCCCCTGCGGTCCGCCTGTAAAACTTGATAACATGTCGCTCTTGGCCAGCACACGAATAATCTCACCAAATCCTAAAGTGACGATTGCCAGGTAATCACCCCGCATACGCAGGACAGGTATGCCGAGCAATACGCCGGTGAGTCCCGCCATCCCAATGGCCATCAGCAAGGCAAACCAGAAATTAAGTTGGATGCCCAAAGGATCGGGCGCAGTAAGCAGCCCCATGGTGTACGCCCCGATGGCGAAGAAAGCTACATATCCCAGGTCCAGCAATCCGGCAAACCCAACCACGATATTCAATCCTAATCCCATTAACACATAGATACCAACCGTACCAAATGTGTAGTTCCAGTAGTTACCAAATAAGAACGGTATGGAAAACAAGACCAGGAACAGTATACCGTTGGTGACAAATGCCGCATTTGGATTCTGCCTTATCGTTTGCACGAACGTTGATTGAGTAACCCTGCTGCGCTTCGCTTTTATCCATGCGGAGGCCCGCTTCAGCCAGGGCGCTTGAGCGAGAACATAATACAGCAGCCCGCCCAGGAATCCCGAAACTGTAAAAAGCAGCAAGTTGATCAGTGCACCTAACAAAGGCTCCCGGCCATAGAGGAACAAACTGATATTTTGACTTGACAACTGCGCGAAATATTTACGCATATCAACGTCAGCCGCGTCCAACATGCCCAGCAAGTAGGCAAACGCCCCGACCAGAAGACCGGTAGCAATCCCACCCACAAGTCCGCTCGCTAATGATTTGCCAACGGAAGCGCCGGTCCCCTTGGCAGCATACGCGCCTGCCCCAAGGCCCATTAAGCCCATAAAGATCATTAATCCTTGAATATTTCCCGCCCGTAATTCACTTTCAATCCCTAAAAGATCGCCGATAATTTCCGAGCCCGGTACGGTAAACCCGATCAGCACCAGGAAAATCATCACCACCCCAAAGACAATGCCAGCTCTGATCCCGCTGCGTATGGTATCGTTCATCACACTTTCTCCTCTGACAACACCTCACCCAGGATACCCGATGGTCGGAAGATCAAAACCAGAACCAGGATCGAAAAGGCGATCACGTCCTTCAATTGGAAATCAATACCTAACGCCGCCGGACCGACCGACTCGACCACACCCAGGAAAAGCCCACCTACCATAGCACCGGGTATGTTGCCTATCCCTCCCAGAACCGCGGCGGTGAAGGCTTTCAACCCCGGGAGAAATCCTACATAGTGATAAATAATTCCATTCTGAATACCCCACATCACGCCCGCGGCACCCGCTAATGCCCCACTGATGGCGAACGTTCGGCTGATAATACCGTCCACATTGATACCCATCAAAGCCGCAGTTTCTTTATCTTCCGCCACAGCGCGCATGGCGCGGCCCATTCGTGTGCGCTGCACCAGCAGCCAGAGTCCAACCATCAGCAGTACTGAGAGCACAATTGTGAACACACCCGTGTACGTAATGATGATGTCTTGACCCGCCACTGTAATCGTCCACCCCGTGCTGCGCGCCAGGATGTCGGGATTGACATAAGTACGGCGCTTTGGACCAAAGATTAACTGGGCTGCGTTTTGCAAAAAAATCGATGCACCAATGGCGCTGATCAACGGGATCAAACGCGGTGCCCCGCGCAGCGGACGGTAAGCGATTTTTTCCAGGAATATCCCAAGAATAGTAGAAAATGTCATTCCAACGATAAACGCAAGCAGGACCGCAATCCATGGGTAAGCGTTGAGGAAATTAAGTCCATTGACGGGATCGACCACAATCGCACTAAAAGCTTCAAACACGAAGTATCCAGCAAACGCCCCCAGCATCATCACCTCTCCATGGGCAAAGTTGATCATGAACAAGATGCCATAAACTAATGTGTATCCAACCGCGATCACGGAATATACGGCGCCGATGACGAGCCCGCTGATCCCAAAGCGAACCCAGGTAGCCGGCGTGTAAACGGCTTCGACCACCAGCACATTGTACAGGCGCCAGGCTAAGAAAATCAGGGCCAGCACCGCGATGATGACCTTAATAATTTTAAAAGTCTGAATCGGTGTGCGTGGCTTGGTTAACTCAATTGCGGACATGGCAATCCTTTTTTATGATGCATAGACGTCGTGACGCCATGAGCATATTTTTATCAACATTGGGTGGCGGGACAAGCGTGTTTTGCCTGCCTCGCCACCCAAAAACGTTATATTTCAAAGCTCAGTTATCATTTACGGAGCTTCAACCCAAACACCATCCTCGACGATGAAGAACGTCGGTCCAGCCGTGTTGCACTCGCCGCCGTTGCACGAGATCACGCCGGTCAATCCCGGGTAGCCTGTCAGACCGTTGACGGCCTGAACCAGGCTCTCACGTGGGATATACACGTTTCCATCATCGCTGATCATCGCAACCTGTCTTATGGCATCGATCAAAGCGGACACAACGTCCCATCCATGCCAGGTGAAGGTGGACAGCGCACCGGCCTCTTCACCGTAGGTCTCCAGGTACAGCGCATCGAAGGCATCCTTCTCAGCTGAACTTGGTGGTAAAGCTGAGGTGGCAAAGACACCTTCCGCCTGCGGACCCGCCAGCTCGATGAAGGTTATACCGAAGGTGCCATCATCGCTGAACAGGGTCACGTCCGTCAACCCGGCCACGGGCATGTTGGTGGCGATCACCGCTGCCTCGGCCATGTACCCGCCGAAGAAGATGGCTTCCGGATTGTTGGCGCCGACATCGGTTAAAGCCGCCGTGTAGTCGGTCTCACCGGGTGTGATGGCCTCGAATGCCACCACCTCGCCGCCCAATTCGGTGAACACTTCCTGCACTTTCTCAGCCAGGCCTTTACCGTAGGCATCGCCATCGTGCATCACTGCCAGGCTGGTGATACCCAGCTTCTCGTACAGGTAATTGGCGGCGTGTGTGCCCTGCAGGTCATCGGTGAAGGGGATGCGGTTGAACACATCCTGGTCACCCTCGGTCAAGTCGGCGCGGGTCGCCGAAGCAGAGAGCATCGGCAAACGAGCCTCGTTGTAGATCGGGATCGCGGCTGCTGTCGAACCGGAGAAGGTGTGGCTGGGGATCGCCACCACGTCCGTGTCTGCTACGAAGAGATTGGCGACTGCTGCGCCGCCCTCACCGCTGCCCTGGGTGTCCTCGACCAACAGTTCAAACAGGAAACCATGCACTGGTTCTGCGGCTTCAACAGCCAGCAAACCGGCGTTGGAAATATCGATACCAAACGCCGAGTAGTCACCCGTCATCGGTCCAGCAAAACCGAGCTTGATCGTGCTGCCGGGTTCGATGACCGCGCACACGCTCTCATCCGGGTTGTCCGCGCATTCCTCGGGAACGCCAACCATCTCATCATCTGGTTCTTCCGTTACTTCAGGCGCGTCTACTGAGGCCTCTTCAGTCGCTGGTGCCTCAGTTGCCTCTTCGCCTCCACACGCAACCAAAACCAAGCTGAAGACGACTAGAAACGACAAAATTACAAATATTCGTTTATTCATCTCTCCTTCTCTCCTCTTTAAATATGTTTCCCGCTCTGGCGGGATTGGCAGAATAAAACAATCCTTACGATAGGTATATTTGTTTCTTTTGAATAGCGCCACCTCCTTCTCGCCCAAGCGTTCAGTTCCAGGCTGGTAACACATGATTTTCTGGACAAAGCCAAAAATCTTTATCAAATTACATTAATTGCTCATGACTTGGCTTCATCACGTGAAAATAAGTCTTAATTCTACCGATGAAGCCTGTTATGGTCAAGTAGTCTAACAATATATTAATAATTCACCCGTATTGAGGAACACATTATGCACCCGTATGGTAAAATCTTAACAATTATGACTCAGGCGGATACCAAGGCATTTCCTTCCCCGCCAAGCCTGGTTAAATCGTTGCTGGCTGGTTTTGATACCATCAGCAACCACATTGGTTTAATCTTCTTCGGTGTGGTCCTGGATATGTTTCTCTGGCTTGGGCCTCAAATACGTTTGGAAAAGCTGCTTCAAACATTTCTGGGCTGGACGACTTTCAATCCAGACCTGCAAACACAAGAAGTAGCCGACCTTATGGATGCCAATCGCGAAGCCTTGCTGATGCTCGGCGAACGTGTCAACCTGCTGACCATCTTACGTACCTTTCCAATCGGAGTTCCGAGTTTGATGTTTGGCCGTTCCCCTGGGCTAAATCCGATGGGCGAGTCACTCACATGGCAAGTCCCATCGTTCGGCGCTGCCCTTGCCTTATGGATTGGACTGCTCCTGATCGGTTTACTCGGAGGTACGTTTTACTTCAAGGTTGTGGCTCAAGCCGCATTAAATGGAAAGGTAGAATGGTTCCACACCATCAAAGATTGTCCCTGGCATTTCTTGCAGGTAGTCCAATTATCGCTCCTCTGGCTGGCGATAATATTCGCAATAAGCATCCCTCTCGCCTGTGTGCTGCCATTTATACTTACCGGAGGCGGCAGCCTGGGTACATTTATACTCGTTGGATACGGTGTTTTATTGGTCTGGTTGCTCATGCCGCTGATTTTCGCGCCTCACGGGATCTTTGCCAATCGCAGTTCCATGTGGCCTTCCGTAGTACAAGGTGCGCGCCTGACCCGGCTGACATTACCCGCATCAGGTCTATTCTTCCTGACAGCCATCATTCTGAGCCAGGGAATGGACTTATTATGGAGCAAAACAGATGAAATTTCCTGGCTGACGACTATTGGCATCATTGGTCACGCATTTATTACTACCAGTCTTATAGCGGCCAGTTTTGTATACTACCGTGATGCCAATAACTGGATGCAAAGGATGATGCAAAAAGCAAAATTAACATCCATAAAAACCTGATAAGTGACGAACGATACATGTATATACTGCATCGTTATCACTGATCTTCAAAATTCAAAGATCACAATCATGTGAACATCCTGTGGAGGTTTTATTAGTGAAAGCAGACACTTATTCGTATGATGCAAAGGATATCCAGGTCCTGGAAGGGCTGGAAGCCGTACGCCGTCGCCCGGGAATGTATGTAGGGGGCACGGATATCAAGGCCCTACATCATCTGATTTATGAAGTTGTGGATAACTCAATCGACGAGGCGTTAGCTGGTTTCTGCGACATCATCGAAGTGGTTATCCACCAAGATAGCAGCGTAACGGTAACGGATAACGGGCGTGGTATACCGGTAGGAATGCATCCGCAGATGAAAAAACCCGCCCTGGAAGTAGTCATGACCACTCTGCACGCCGGTGGTAAGTTCGATGGAAGCAGCTACAAAGTATCTGGTGGCTTGCACGGTGTCGGCGTATCGGCGGTTAACGCTCTCTCCGAGTGGTGCGAGGTGGTAGTGCACCGTGATGGCAAGAAGTATTTTCAGCGATACGAACGCGGTTACCCAACAGGACCGCTTGAAGTGATTGGCAAGGTAAAGCCGAAAGATACAGGCACCAGCACTACGTACAAATATGACACCCAGATATTCGAGGGTAATTTTGATTACCGGTTTGAAACCCTGGTACAGCGCTTCAGGGAAATGGCTTTCGTAACACGGGGTGTCACTATTTATTTCCAGGACGAGCGTTCCGGGCGCGAGATGACCTTCTACTTCGAAGGTGGGATTACGTCCTTCGTCCGGTACCTGAACCGCAACCGGAAGGTTCTGCACCCTGTAGTGCACGCCGAAAAAGATGTTGATAATATCACAATCGACGCAGCGATCCAGTACACCGACGCCTACGCTGAATCCATTTATGCCTTCGCCAATACGATCAACACCAAAGACGGTGGTACTCACCTGACCGGTTTGCGTTCAGCGGTTACGCGCACTATTAACGATTATGCCAGGCGCAGCAATCTATTAAAAGATGCCGACCCCAACTTCTCAGGAGACGATACCCGGGAAGGACTGACCGCTATTGTCAGCATAAAACACCCTGACCCGCAGTTTGAAAGCCAGACTAAGGTCAAGCTGATGAACGCGGAACTGCAGACCTATACCCAGCAGGTGGTCGGGGAGGCATTCAGCACCTTCCTGGAAGAAAATCCTGCTGCCGGGAAAGCTATCGTTTCGAAGTGTCTCACATCCGCACGCGCCCGCGACGCAGCCCGTAAAGCGCGTGATCTCGTCATCCGAAAATCCGCATTAGAAAGCCTGACATTGCCCGGCAAGCTGGCTGATTGTTCTGAAAGAGACCCAGAAAAGACAGAACTTTATATCGTCGAGGGTGACAGCGCTGGCGGCAGCGCAAAGCAAGGTCGTGACCGCCACTTCCAGGCCATCTTACCACTGCGCGGAAAGATACTCAACACAGAGCGAGCGCGCCTGGATAAAATCCTGGCTAATAATGAAGTAAGAGCCCTGATCTCTGCCTTGGGAACAAGTATCGGCGAATCTTTCAACCTGTCAGGACTGCGCTACAACCGCATCATCATTATGACCGACGCAGACGTAGACGGGAGCCATATCCGCACATTGCTGCTGACCTTATTCTTCCGCTATTTGCAGCCATTAATCGAGGCTGGGCACCTGTACATTGCCCAACCGCCCTTGTATCGTCTCAGTTACAGAAAAGATGTGCGCTACGTATACACCGAAGGAGAACGAGAAGGCACCATCAAAAGCATGGGCGCGCCCGCAGACAAAGTGAATCTGCAGAGGTACAAAGGGCTGGGTGAAATGAACCCCGACCAGCTCTGGGATACTACCATGGACCCCGCTCAGCGTACCCTTTTGCTGGTGACAATCGAGGATGCAGCTGCGGCAGACCGCACCTTCGATATGCTTATGGGAGCCGCAGTACCGCCTCGCAAACGCTTCATCCAGACACACGCCCACGAAGTACGAAATCTGGATATTTAAGATCTACGCTTTGGTCATTTTCTAGGCGGGCATTCATATGCAGACTCGCATATCCGTACTCCTTCTTCATGCCGTAGGCTTCGCCGTTTTTCCGATCTCCTGGAGCCAGCATGCAGTCGGCAGGTTGTTCTCAGTGATATAAAGGATTTCGTCTCTAAAGTCATGACGCTCGAACGGGACGCGCTGCTCAATAATCGATACCGGATAGCTGATATCCTCGGCTTAGGGGGGATGGGCTCAGTTTATAAGGCCGTTGACGAGAATCTGGGCATGGATGTTGCGGTCAAAGAAAATCTATTTACGACCGATGAGTTCGCACGCCAATTCCGTAGTGAAGCGGTTATTCTGGCAAGCCTGCGCCATCCCAACTTACCACGCGTTACCGATCACTTTGTCATCGAAGGGCAAGGGCAGTACCTGGTGATGGATTATATAGATGGTGAAGACCTGCGCCAGCGTATGGACCGCCAGGGTGTGCTGCCTGATGAAGAAGTCATAACCATTGGAATTGCAATCTGCGATGCGCTCTCTTACCTGGGTTTGCTTGACCCACCTATTGTGCATCGTGACATTAAGCCGGGAAATGTACGCATCACTCCTGAGGGAAAAATATACCTTGTAGACTTCGGCCTGGCTAAAAAATGGACCAACACTGAAAAAACTGCCACTGGCGCACGAGCCATGACACCTGGCTACTCACCGCCCGAGCAGTATGGCACTGCCCAAACCGACCATCGATCCGATATCTATTCTCTGGGGGCTACGCTGTACGCTGCAATAACCACATATATTCCCGAAGATGCCATGAACAGGGCAATGGGTCAAGACCACCTGACCCCGATCGCAGACACGAACCCTGAAGTCTCGCAGCGCCTTGCGAACACAATTGAAAAAGCCCTGCAGGTACGACCTGGCGACCGCTACCAAACTGCGAAAGAATTCAAACAGGCATTATTAAATATTAATGTTACTGTTGGCCGCGACACGGGCGAATACAGGGTATCCCCTGCGCCAGAAAACGCCTATGATGCGTCCACCAGTGAAAGTGTTCCAATATCATCTCGGATTTTTAAAGGTGGGTCAGGTGAAGCATACGACCTCGACCGGCCCCACGCCCCTGGGGGATCGTCTGGCACACCGGTTGCAGACCATGGGCGTGCACGTATTCCAGAACGCATCTCCTGGCAAAAATATTGGTGGCTCTACCTCCTGCTGGCTGTGTTTTTAATAACGGTTATCGTGATTATCACCTCGCGTACTGACCTGCCAGGGCAAGCACTGGCAATGGTCACCTCACCCACTCCAACCCAAACAATGCCCGATCCAACCCAGATTGGAACTCCAGACACCCAGAAACAAATCACCACACTGGTGGCTGCCGTTGGGGTTACAGAGACGCCAGAGCACATTTCCGAACCCACGTTAACCAGAACAGCTACCATCATACCCACGGAAACCCCAACCCTCACCCCGACCGTCACACAAACCGCCACCTCCAGCCCGACACCAACATTTTTGGGAGGTGGGAGCGGGCAGATTGCCTTTGCTTCAGACCGCCGGGGGATGCCGCAGTTGTTCGTGGCCGACATAGACAGCGGTGATTGGTATCAGGTGACAGACATACCTGAAGGAGCCTGCCAACCTGAATGGTCACCCGATGGAAGATACCTGATATTCATATCTCCGTGTGAAGGAAACGAAGAAGAATATCCCGGCGCAGCCATGTTTTTGATCGAAGTCGATAACACGGGCAGCAGTCCAATTCCATTACCCACCGTGCCCGGTGGCGACTACGATCCGGCCTGGTCCCCGGACGGCAAATCAATCATCTTCACTTCGCACCGCACCACCAGGCGCCCGCGTGTGTACAAAATGGTTCTGGAGGACCAATCCGTAACCCTGCTATCAGAAAGATACGCGCGTGACAAACATCCTGCCTGGTCATCTGACGGCCAGAGCATCGCCTTCGTTACAGCACCGAAAGGTGTCAAAGAAATTTGGGTCATGGGAGTGGATGGCGAAAACAGACAGCAATTCTCAAAAACTACCGATGCAAGCAATTTATTTCCGGACTGGTCTCCAAACGGAGACGTAATATTGTTCACCCAGTACGACTTCAGCGGGCGCGTACCCGGCTTAACCGCAGGCTATTACTCTGAAGGCGAATACACAGAGTTTGATATCCGCATCGGTCCGGTCCCGATGAGGGAAGCGCATTACTCCCCAGATGGTCTGTGGCTGGTTTTCGAAGGTTGGCCTGAAGGCGGCAACCACGAGATATACATCATGACTACCAATGGCGCCGCGCTGGCTCAAATAACCAACCATCCGGCGGCTGACTTCGATCCAGTCTGGCGCCCCCCCTTGCTTGGTTCCACCCCATAGCCCCGGAACTTGCTGCTCTTTTTTCGCATCAAAAAATAAGCCTCCTGAGCAGATAGACTTTCATAACTTATTATTCACCCAATCAAAGGTTATAATATCCATAATCAACCTGACCATAGAAAAAATCAACATGTTGCGGAGGAGAGCATGGAGTCCTTCAATAAAGATTACCTGGACCGCCTGGAAGAGCTGCATCAAGACATCGCCCGCGCCATCGAAGGGTTACCCCAGGAAGCCCTGGACTGGGAGCCAGGTGATGACATCCCCACGGTCAATGTACTGGTCACCCACCTCACCGGTGCAGAGCGATACTGGATCGGCGACGTGGCTGGCGGTACACCGTCAGACCGGGACCGGGATGCCGAGTTCCGCGCACAGGGTCTGGAAATTGCAGAGCTGACCAAGCGCCTGCAGGAATCTGGGGACTTCGCCCGAAAATTACTGGCAAAGATCACGATCCTGGATCTTGAAGGAATATGCATTTCGCCGCGCACCGGCAGGCGCTTCACAGTTGCATGGGCTTTGCTGCACGCCCTGGAACATACCGCCATACACCTGGGTCACATCCAGATCATCCGCCAGATGTGGGACCAGCGTTATCCAGCCGGTCGATAATTAGCCCCTATTTTCGTCCTGTTCACGCAATCGATAGTGAAGGCAGCCTGGAGGTACCACCACACCCCCGCCCACCCCTACCCGGGAAAGCTGAGCAGTTACATAAAGAGATAAAAGATGCATCAAGACTTGCTGTATCTATCACGCGCGGACGTGGAAGCCGCCGGGTTGGAGATATCCACCATCATAGAGCTTCTCGCGAGCGCTTTTTTCGAGAAAGGCAAAGGCCAGGTCGAGATGCCCCCCAAGCCGGGTATCCACCCACAGCCGGACGCATTTATCCACGCCATGCCTGCATACATCCCGGGCTTACGGTCGGCAGGCATCAAGTGGGTCAGCGGCTATCCTGAAAACAAGCAGCACGGCCTCCCGTATATCAGTGGTTTGCTGATCCTGAACGATGTTGAGACTGGTTTCCCATATGCCGTTATGGACTGCACCTGGATCACTGCCTACAGGACCGCCGCTGCAAGCGCACTGGCTGCCAGGTACCTTGCACGCCCCGACAGCCAGGTTGTTGGGATCCTGGCATGCGGTGTGCAGGGGCACACAAACCTGGAGGCGCTGGCGGCACTCTTTGACATCCAGCGAGCGTACGCCTACGACATCGATCAGGACGTTCAACGACGCTACGTCGATGAAATGGCGCACAAATTCGATTTGGAAGTGATCGGTGTCAACCAGCCGCAGGAAGCCGTAGTGGACAGCGACCTGGTGGTCACATCCGGTCCAATTTTAAAACACCCCACGCCAACCATTAAAAAAGGATGGCTGAGACCCGGTGCGTTCGCTTCGGCGGTAGATTTCGACAGCTACTGGGAGTCAGCTGCCTTAGCACAATTGGATAAACTCTGCACTGATGACCTGGCTCAATTCCATTACTACCAGAGCCTCGGTTATTTCCAGGACACCCCGCAACCGTATGCCGACCTGGGAGAGATCCTGGTTGGCGCGCAGCCAGGCAGAGAACGAGACGATGAACGAACCATGGCCATGAATCTGGGTCTGGCGTTGGATGACATGGCCATCGCGCCGGAGATTTACCGCAGGGCAAAGCAGCTCGGCATCGGTACCCGGCTGCCGTTATAAGAATCTCCCACAGGAGATCGAACGTTTTCAGTGTCTCGACCCGCAGGCACTCATCCCAGAGTTCAAAGCCTGTGCTGTGAGCGTCTCCCGCGCCAGCGAAAGTGACCTCCCCAACCCAAAAGCCCGCACCAACCGCGGCCGAAAATAGTATATCGTATCCCCAGGCATGTTGGACAAGATGCCTTCTTGTCCCTTCCAATCATTCCCCCACCGTCCCCTGTTCATCTTCCCCTCTCTCCCTCCTCACAAAGTACACTTCCACCGCCCAATCCAGCAGTCCCGGGAACCAGCTGTTTAGCCACACCACCAGGCGCATCGGCCACGGGATGATCAGCGAACGTCGCGGCCGGCGCGCCAGGCCCAGCACCGCTTCAGCCACATCTTCCGCACTCAGCCGCAGCGCGGCGGGCGTGGTCACCCCTGTTTTTCGGCGGATGCCGGCAGCCTGGCTGAACTCGGTCGCCGCCCCGCCGGGGTAAATCACGGATACCTT
>JGI24024J18818_10000351_pt1 | contig 16897 bp, 19 predicted proteins | sample Cruoilmetagenom2_FD_18818 | JGI IMG/M metagenome (IMG submission 18818) | reverse complement strand
CCATGAAAGGCATCATGCATCTTGTCTCAGATGAAGAAATGGTGGCACTGGCAAAGTATATCTCGACCATGCAGCCCTGATAGTCGTCATTGCTCATATCGTACCCGAAAAGCCTGAGTAATCATTATTATTCAGGCTTTTTTTCACTTATGTAACCACTGAATTTTGCCTGTATTACGATAGTTTTATCCGACTTTGTTTCCCGGAGTAAAAGGCATCCTTTTACCACGGCGGGACTGATGTTTGTTGCCGGCATTAAATTCTGACCTATTTTTCAATACCTTATGATGAGTAACGTATTATTTCTACAAAATGGCTGTTTAGACAGATATGGACGAGAAACCTTATGATAATAAAGGGCTTTATCTTGATCTACCTCAATTACAAAATCCTTATATAGGTGGTAGACTCCTTAAGCGAATTATTAGATATATTTACCCTGAATACACTTAATATCAGCCGCNGGCTGGAGAGCATTACATTTGAACCTATACAATGGGGAAACAACATGAANAGCAGATTATTTTTNTCTACGATCACCGCNGTAATCGGACTCACCGTTTCAGCATCATCTCTCGCCTGGCTGGATGCGGGTGGTGAACGCGATGAAGCACTGACGCTTAAACCTGACCATGAAAATGGCATTGAAGTGTATGAAGTCTGTGCCGGTTGTCACCTGACCGAAGGCTGGGGCACGAAAGATGGCACCTTCCCTCAGTTGGCCGGACAGCATAAAGAAGTCCTGGTTAAGCAGTTGGCCGACATACGTGAAGGAAATCGTGACAACCCGACGATGTATCCGTTTGCACTGCCTGAATCAATCGGTGGTGCCCAGGCACTGGCTGATGTGGTTACCTATACGGCAAAACTGCCGATGAACCCTGACAACGGCAAAGGCGAATGGCTGGAAGATACGGCTGAATTCACCCAGGGTAAAAAGCTCTATGATGACAATTGCGTAGAATGTCATGGTGATGTTGGAGAAGGCAAGGCCGACAAGTTTTATCCAAAGATCCAGGGTCAGCATTACAACTACATGATGCGTCAGTTTGAGTGGATTCGTGATGGTAAACGCCGTAACGCCAACCCTGATATGGTCAAGCAAATCAAGGGATTCAGCGACAAGGACATGCAGATGGTGATTAACTACGTATCACGCATACCTGTTCCCAAGGAAGACCTGGCACCATCGAAAGACTGGTTAAATCCTGATTATGACTAAACGTTGATTAGGCGCAGTTAGAAATAGAAGCTTATTCGCCGCAATCAGGCGGCACACTGCAGCAGGAGTGGCGATAAACCACTCCTGATTTTAATTCAAGGGATCAGGACACAGGGATACGATTATGACTAACAAACGTTCACTCGTTGCAAATGTACTTGTACTTGCCGCTATCGGCATCCTGGTAGCGATTTATTTCGTTCCCGTCTGGTGGGTATCCCTGACCGCGCCAAACTACCCGGTAGAGGCCTTTCCGGATGGCATCCGCATTCACTTTCATATGAACGGCGTCTTCAATGGCTGCGAGAAAATAGAGAATGTCGAGATCACTGAGGATGAAGCCATCGATTGCGTACACGAGATGGATACCATCAACCATTATGTTGGCATGTACCCGATTGCAGCAGGTGGTGTCATTGAAAGGGCATTTTCTCCATTTCTGATCTCGATGCTGGGCGTGATGCTGTTCGGGTTTATGTTTACGAAACCGATATTGAGGACAGCTGTACTAACTGTTGGTTTTGCAGCGATAGTTGGCTGGATGTATCTGACCTACTATGGTGATGATGGTCTGAAGTACCAGAATACCGGTTACACAGAAGCACTGATTACTTCACTGGACCAGGATACCGAAGTGGAAAAAAAGGAAATGACAGCAGGTGAAGCATTGATCGCTCGCATGCAGGCTTCACTTGATAAAAGCAGTAAAAAACAGCAGACCGGCGATAAGCAAGCCGCCGCAAAAGAAAAAACAAATAACATCAGCAGCCTTCGTGTAACCTTTGAAAAAGATCAGGAACGCTTACCAGCCAGTGAACGTGAGCAATGGGACGGTAGTGGTTCACAAATGCTCTCCTGGCATTATGAAAAAAACCTGGCCCGCTACTTCAATGTTCCTGAAGAAATAGAGCCGCTGGTCAAGACAATGACTACCGCTGCTGACGTTATTTTCTGGCTAATGATTGCAGCGATGGTTTTCCTGATAGTGGTGACTCGTAAGACCAACAGCAAACTTTACTGGCTGCTGGTTATTCCATCCATCCTGCTGCCGCTGTTCTTTCTCATCGACTATTCTGCCTGGTTGTGGTGGTATGGCCATACCCTCAACGATATGGGTGCCTTTACCGTCAAGCCCTTCATGCCTACCGTATTCGGTGATGGCAAGGTGGCGCAGTTCACAACCCATTCTTATCCAGCCATCGGCTTCGGATTAATGATTCTTTTCTCTGCTCTGCTGATCGTGGCCGCAAACCAGCGCTATAAACAGTTTAATGTCGATAAGTAGAGCTTGATGGGCACTTCCGTCAGGCATGTGGATAGAAGTACTCAAATAGACAGCTGGGCTTGCAGGCTCGTTCTACTTTGCCTGCTGGCGCCGCTGTCACTGATGGCAGAAGACAAGCTTCCTTTACAGGCTTTGATCGACGAGGCAGAAGAAGGTGCCGTCCTGTTGCTTGAACCCGGTACCTATGCCGGGCCCATTTTAATTGACAAACCCCTGACGCTGGACGGCAAAGGCAAGGTAACAATCAATGCTGGCGGCAAGGGCAGCGTCATTGTGCTGGATACCGATGGTGCTGTTATACGCAATCTGCATCTTACAAATTCAGGTGAATCACACAATGACATCGATTCAGGTGTTCAGATACGCGGCAACTTTAACGTCGTCAGCGATAACCTCATTGATGACTGCCTGTTTGGCGTCGATCTGCAACAGTCAGAAAACAATATCGTACGTCGCAATACCATCAGTTCCAAACCCTTCGANCTGGGCACNCGTGGAGATGCCATACGCCTCTGGTACAGCTTCGAAAACAAGGTTGTTGAAAACACAATCCATGATTCGCGCGACACGGTAGTCTGGTATTCGGCAAACAACACCATTTCACGCAACACTACCTCTGACAGCCGNTATTCATTACACTTTATGTATTCCCGTTACAATCTTGTTGAAGACAATAACTATTACAACAACACGGTTGGAATATTTCTAATGTATAGTGACGGTGTTGTTATCAGGAACAACACCATCGCACATGCATCCGGTGCTACCGGTGTAGGTATTGGTTTCAAAGAAACATCAGATGTGACAGTTGAAGGAAACAGAATACTTTATTGTGCCAGTGGATTTTATATCGATGTATCGCCCTTCCAGCCGGATACAATTAATACGTTCAGCAACAACCTGATTGCCTATAATGGTATTGGAATCCGTTTTCTGAATAACTGGACTGGCAATGAATTCAGGGCCAACCGCATGATCGACAACCTTACCCAGGTTGTTGTTTCCAGTGGCATGACAGCCAACCGCAATCTATGGGAAGGTAATCACTGGAGTGACTACGAGGGATTCGATGAGGACCAGAACGAGATTGGTGACACCGCGTATGAACTATATGTTTACGCGGACAGGATATGGAAAGATTTACCCTACGCACAGTTTTTCAAGGGCTCTCCTCTGCTGGAAGTGATGGATTTTCTTGAACGGCTGGCACCTTTTACTGAGCCCCATGTCCTTGTTCGTGACGAGACACCGGTAAAGCAAAGGGTACTGGCACAGATCGAAGAGAAGGCACAGGTAAAAGATTCACTGGATATACTCCGCCAAAGCCTNGGTAGATAAATAATATTGATGTGAAAGACTAATGGCCAAAAATAAAAAATTACCTCCTCGCAAGGAAAAAGCACGCAGGAAGTTCATCCGCACGGTTGTTATGGGTATAGGTGTAGTTGGCATTTCCTTACTTGGTTACCTTCCTGTACTTGGGCGCTGGCACAAACGTATCAGGCCACCCGGTGCACTGAAAGAACAGGAGTTTCTCGCCTCCTGCATCAAGTGCGGGCAGTGTGTACAGGTATGCCCAGTAAATGCCATTAAACTGGCTGACCTTGACGAGGGTTTTGGCATAGGTACTCCATATATCGACACACGTGCACAGGCCTGTGACTTCTCCTGTGATGGCCTGCAATGTGTACTCGCCTGCCCTACTGGTGCCTTGACGCACCACATCAACTATTCACATGAAACGGATATGGCGATTGCCCGGGTGGTCAATGAAAACCTGTGCCTTGCTGTACTGGGTAAGGGTTTCAAGGGGCTTGCACGAGGAGACTCATTCAAGGGCAAGTTGCGCTATGAGGACGTCGACCGCTGGAACCCGATCAGGGTCAATGAGTATCCCTATGACCTTGAATTATGCGATCTCTGTGTCAGACAGTGCCCGATCGAGATTCGTGCCGATCAGTGTGCCGCCGGTAAACCGCCATCAGGAGATGAAAATCAGTGCCCGCCTGAACGTGCGATTAAACTGGAAACGATTGCCGGCGAAGACGGTATCCTCCGCAAGCGGCCGGTAATACTGGATGGATGCGTCGGCTGCGGTGTCTGTGAAATGATCTGCCCGGTCGAGCCTTCTGTTTTTGTCATGGACGGCACAGAAAGTCGGGGGATGACAGTATGAAGCACTTATATCAATCAGTCGCAGTACTGCTCGGCGCTGATCCCAAAAGGCCTGTAGCGGATGATTACACTCCGGAGGCCATAACTTTGCATGCCGAACAGAAGGCCGACAAGACAAGGATTGCTGCCATTCATGCGGAGATAGCACACAAGGCACAGAACAAAATACCTGAGAAATGGCGGCGTCGAAGGTGGACAGTACTCATTCTGACTAATCTCCTGTTCGTACTTTCCTTTCAGCTTGACATACAGATCCTTGAGGGAGCACTGACAGGATCACGCTTTGTTGGATTTCACATGGCGGACCTGAATTCTGCCCTGCAGGTTATGCTCGCTTACAAGGAGGTTGTGCTCAATCTTCTTATCGGCACCACAACGGTATTAATATTATGGTGGCTGCTGGGCGGGCGTACTTTCTGCTCCTGGGTGTGTCCCTATCACCTGCTCGCCGAGTGGACAGAAATAGCACACGATTACCTGGCGAAAAAGAAAATCGTCAAAGACCACCCATTTGACCGCAGGGTGCGTACCTATTTCTGGATTGTATTCGGAGTGCTTGCCTTCGTCACCGGCTACACGGTGTTTGAGACTATATCACCGACCGGTATACTGAGCCGCGCACTGATCTACGGTCCGGGCATAGCACTGGTCTGGGTGGCCACCCTGCTGCTGTTCGAGATCTTCTATTCAAAACGCGCCTGGTGCCGCTATGCCTGTCCGATCGGCCTGACTTATGGCCTGGTTGGTGCCGTTTCACCACTGAAAGTAACCTACAACCTTGGCAACTGCTTTCATGAAGCCGAGTGTAAAAAAGTTTGCGAGGTGCCGCATGTACTCGATGTGGTTATAAAAGGCCGTGCTACCGATGTAGACCTGTTCATCGGTGCTGACTGTACGCACTGCGGCCGCTGTGTGGATGCCTGCCCGACCAACTCGCTCAACCTTGAATTCAAGGGACTGGGTCAATTGCTTAAATGATTAACTTCAACCAGGTTTCCAAACAGTTTCGCCGGGTCAGGGTGTTAAATAAAATTGACCTTGATATCAATCATGGTGACCGCATTGCACTGGTGGGTTCCAATGGTGCCGGCAAGACAACACTGATACGCTGCCTGTTGGGTGAGTATAACTTCCAGGGAAAAATCACCATCGATGGCCTTGAACCGGGGACAAATCGAACCGAAGTCCTGAAACATATTGGTTTTGTCCCGCAATTATCTCCGCCGTTAAAAATGCCGGTCGGACAATTAATTAAATTTGCTGCCGGTGTCTGTGAATCGAAGCCAGAAAGGATGGTCGAAATATGCAGCCAACTCGGACTGGATATTAAACAGATACGGCATCGACCATTCAATAAACTCTCCGGTGGCCAGAAACAGAAACTGCTGATCAGCATAGCACTCGGTAGAGATACTAATCTGCTGGTGCTGGATGAACCGGCCGCCAATCTGGACCCCGAAGCCAGGCATACCTTTTTTCAGTTACTTGCAGAAAAGCAGCAGCATACGGCGATGATCATCTCCAGCCATCGGCTGGACGAGGTCGCTGCACTGGTTAATCGTGTGGTTGAACTGGATCAGGGAGATATCGTACTCAATGATCATGTCGCAGACCAGATCAACCTGACCAGTGTGCTGGTTTGCCGCCTGAACCTGAACCGTTCGAGTTCAGCCTTTGCAGAGACTATTCGTGAATGGGGCTTTGTTGATAGTGAGGACGGCAAGGTCTGGCAGGGTGAAATAGCCGGCCCCGACAGGCTCAGGTTTCTTGGTGTGCTATCACGTTATGCGGCGCTGTTAAAAGGCATTCACCTCGATGAAAAAGAAGAAGGACAGGCTGATGTTAAAGCACATACTGCTTAGTTTTTTCTTTCTCCTCCTTTCAGCCTGCTCGCCGGAAGAGACCAGTGGGCCGGGAGAGGTTCGCTGGGATCGTGAAACATGTACGCATTGCAATATGGCAGTGGGTGACCGTCACTATGCAGCGCAGGTACGCGGCGCGCCGGCAGGAGAGAAAACAAAGTTATATAAATTTGATGATATCGGCTGCGCCATTGTCTGGTTGAAAGATCAGCCATGGAAAGATGAGCCAGGTACTGAAATCTGGGTGAAAGATCACCGTAATAGCGAATGGATCGATGCCCGAAAGGCAAGTTATGTAAAAGCAAGAATTAGCCCGATGAATTATGGACTGGGGGCGCAGGCAGAAGTTGCTGAAGGTGCTCTTGATTACACACAGGCAACAGCGTACATCATGGTGAGTGAAAAAGAACACCATCAGCATGGTGGCCTTAACCCGGCGAACCAAAAATGAAGCATTTATTCCTCGCAGCTAAAACGGACATCAGTGAATCTCTACGATCTCGCTGGTTCATGGTTTATACACTGGTATTCGGCGGCCTCATCGTTGCCCTGTTCATGTCCGGCCTGACCGAGTCACGTGTGATGGGCTTCAGTGGCCTGTCCCGCGTGCTGGTCACCTACCTGCAGATCACTATGGCCATTCTNCCNGTGTTCGTGCTAATTACAACGGTGCGCTCGGTCGCNGGTGACCGTGANGCCGGCGTGTTCGAATATATGCTGTCGCTGCCCGTCAGCCTGTTCGCCTGGTTCTGGGGGAAAATGCTCGGTCGCTTCGTCGTCGTCTTCCTNCCGGTAGCATTGGCCATGTTTGTGGCTGTCGGCTGGGGTATCGCTAAAGGCATTGAGATACCCTGGACTCAGGTTATCTATTACACCGGTTTCCTGTTATCGCTGGCCGGATGTTTTCTCGGCATCGGCATGCTGATATCGACACTGGCGAGGACTTCTGATGTCGCCACCGGCATCGCCTTTATTATCTGGCTGGGCCTGTTACTGTTCATGGATCTCATTTTACTTGGCATGCTGATCCGTCAGGGTATGCCATCGGAAACGGTCATTGCCGTTGCCCTATTCAATCCAATGCAGGTATTTCGTACAGCCGCGATGATGCTGTTTGATCCACAACTGGTACTGCTGGGGCAGTCAGCTTACGTGATACTGGATAACTTTGGTAAAACCGGTTACATCCTGTGGGCCCTGTTTTACCCGATTGGCCTGGGAACACTCTGTGCCTGGATTGGCTATCAGATTTTCAAACGCAGCGACCTTCCCTGAAAAACAGAAAAATGAACAAACACATAACTTACAACAAGCCCCCACTGACGAATAGGTTAGTAGGTGCGAATTCATTCGCACAAGGGCGCTTGATCAAAAACCGAAATTGTTCGAATAAATTCGAACCTACAAAATTCTCATAACAAACTGTGAGATATACCCAGTAAAACTTGACAAAACAACCAAAAACAAGGATATTGCGCGGTTTTCTGCGACAAGACCCGGTTTCAAGAGGATTAGACATTGGCAAATTCACCACAGGCACGTAAACGTGCTCGTCAAAACACCGTACGCCGTACACAAAATCATAGTCAGCGTAGCATGATGCGCACCTATATCAAGAGCGTATACGCTGCTATAGAAAGCAAAGATAAAGAACAAGCACTAGCCGCCTACCATTCAGCAGTTTCTGTCATTGACCGCGCTGCCAAAGGTGGTCTGCATCACAAGAACAAATCGGCTCGCCTGAAGAGCCGTATGAATGCACGCATCAAAGCTATGGTCTGATGATCTGATTGAAATACCAAGTATTTCTTAAGAGCCGACCTTATGGTCGGCTTTTTTTGTGCCAACGCGCGGCTGAGTGGTTTACCCTTCATTGTCTGAGTCTCTTTTAATTTCCCGATTAATTGTTACCCAGTTTCTAGCCCATTTTGGACGTGAGCTTGTTATATATAGACCATTCTGGCCTTCACCCTTCGGGCCAGCCTTTGGCCGTTCATACCCACGCCAGGCAGATTATCTTTGACCAAAGAAAAGGTAACAAAGGAAACCACTGCTGACATACTTCTATGCGGGTACCCTGCGACGCTCGAATAATTTGTAAGTACAAGAGCCTTGATGTACTCACCCATTTTGGAGGATAATACCCTTATTATAAGTAGACAATCAGTCGAACTGACCACCTATTCTTAATATGGCAATAAATCGTAAACTAAACAAACACTTATAAGAGGGACAGCCACATGTCTGATATTACACTTGCTGACGTAACCATTCATATCGATGCTGATGTTAGCGATAAAATCCGCGGCCAGGTAGAGGACTCACTGCGTGGCCTGGATGACGTTGTCAGTGTGCATATGCCAGAAGATAAACGCCACCTGCTCGTCGTTCAATATAATCCTGACAATACCAATTCCGGGGTTCTCCTGGCAGCAGTGAGAGAGTTAGCAGGTCACGCTGAATTGATTGGCCTCTAAGGGAAATTTCTTACTTGTTACACTGCTAGAGATGGCAGTGTGGCAAATCATCACTACATGATCTTGCTAGAGCAGGGTCATACTCACTAACATGATGGCGTAAGCAACAAGTGCAGTTATGATTCGGATATAGTGCTGAATATTCATGCGTGGGCTTCTGTTTGCTATTCTTTTCTGTGCCGTATCTCTACTCTTTGCTGAAGCCCTGGCAACCCTTTTAATTCAGCTATCCCTAATCCACCCCAGCGAGTTCGATGTAGCACACAACCTGATAATGACTACCATGCTGGTCGTCTACATGTTGGTCGCTCCCACCTTCAGCAAAGATTTCAAGCATCACAATGACAAGGATGATAAAAAACGTTGATGCATTAACTGATCACTACACCGTTTTAAAGCAATAGCGCCTCGACAGTAAGCCGACCCAGTCGACGAAACTCGATAAACAACCCCCATAGTGTCATGCGAACCACCCTGTTCCTGATACAAATCTCCTGATAAAATATAGGTGTATTAACGATATGACTGAAAATATCGAAGGGGCGAATAATGAGCGAAGAACTAAAGCACCATACATTTCTTACACAGCCCTGGTGGGCGATGGGTCAGCAAGACCCCGGAAGCTGTGGTCTGATGATCAATGAAACAGCGACAAGGGCCCGGGCAGGTTTGTTGAATATAATTTCGTCGGTCACGATTTTTATTTTGTTAGCGTGGCCAGAACTGGACCCGATTCGTTATGTAGGCCCATTTGTAATTTTTGACATGGTGGTTGCTGCGATATTTGGACTCACCCCTCTTAGTCCTGCCGGCCTTTTGGGAACATCAATAACCATAGGCATGAAGCCAGCATGGAAGCCAACCAAACCCAAACGGTTTGCCTGGACACTGGGTGCACTATTGGGGGTATGTTGTATGACTTTCTGGTGGCTGGATATGCCAGTTGCCGTAATAAGCGTGCTCGGTATCTGTTTCATGCTGACATGGCTTGAGGCGGTGCTGGGGTTCTGTGTCGGTTGCTGGATGTATTCCTTGTTTTTCCATTGTGAAGTTTGCAGCCTTAGCAGATAAACCAGGAAAAAATCACGCTTATCCTTTCTTTATGCGCTTCTGCTTTGAGCTGCTCAGCATGGCAGACACGGTAGCCGAGTAATCTACTCGGGCATGATGCATATATATGAATGCGCCCTGCAAAGTTTATCGATATCCAGGTTGCTACTATTGGGTGAAAGCAGAACCCGTAGAGTAAAGTGTATGGACTGCCTTCAAAAGTGAACTCGCACAAGAGGTGCGAAATACTCAATTGTTCAACAGCACAACAATCAAAACACCACCATATTATCGCGGTGCATAATTTCTGGCTCATCCACATAGCCGAGAAGTGATTCAATCTGATCACTGGCATGACCAACAATCTTGCGCGCTTCGTTAGATGCATAATTAACCAGGCCGCGGGCAACCTCCTTACCTTTAAGATCAAGACAGCGCACCATATCGCCGCGGGCAAAATTACCGTTTACCGAAGCAACTCCGACAGGCAACAGACTTCGACCAGATTTGCGCAGTACTGTTACTGCACCGTCATCCAGAACCAGGTCTCCTGTAGATTGCATATGGGTCGCCAGCCACTGCTTTCTGGCCGCAAGGCGCCCGGACGCTGGAACCATTAGGGTGCCATGACTTTCGCCTGCATGTAATCGCAGCAATATATTACTGGTACGTCCATTCACGATATAGGTGCTGGCACCAGACCGTGCAGCACGTTCAGCGGCACGAATCTTGGTAAGCATTCCACCTTGTCCGAGGCTACCGCTCTCACCGGCATACCCTACCAGTTCCGGATCACCAGCAACCGCTTCTTTGATCAGGGTCGCACCGGAAAACTTCCTTGGATCACGATCAAATAGCCCTTCCTGGTCAGTCATAAGAATCAGGCGATCTGCTTCAACCAGGTTGGCAACCATTGCAGCAAGGCTATCATTGTCTCCAAAGCGAATTTCATCTGTCGCTACCGAGTCGTTTTCATTGATAACAGGGATGACATTCAGATTAAGGACTTCGCGCAGGGTTCCTCGAGCATTGAGATAGCGATTTCTGTTTGAAAGATCTTCATGGGTCAGCAGTATTTGCGCAGTATGAAGATCGAATTTCTGAAATGCTGACTCATAGACCTGAATCAGGCCCATCTGACCTATCGCTGCGGCAGCCTGCTGCTGGTATAGCGCATGTGGGCGCTTTTTCCAGCCAAGCCGATGCATACCAGCGGCCACTGCACCTGAAGACACCAGCACTACACTGATGCCCTGCTGATGCAGACTGGCCATTTGACTTACCCAGCTGGCAATTGCTGTCTCATCCAGACCTGCGCCATCTGCTGTCAGCAGTGCGCTGCCAATCTTGATGACCCAGCAAGGATTATTGCTGCTGCGTTTACGTTTTTTATTTTCAGTTGCCATCTTTACTCTTCAGTACAGAATATCTTAAATGTAATTACGCGTTACGTGTTACGTGTTACGTGTTACGTAAAATATAATACCTAATACCTAATACCTAATACCTAATACCTAATACCTGTAACTGTTTCAGCCTTCCAGTTCTTCCTGCTGACGTAACAGCCATTTCATTATTGCCTGTACCAGTTCCGGGCAGCCTTTACCGGTAGCGGCAGAAATCATGAATAATTCACCCTGCCAGTCCAGTTCATCAACAATCTGCTGGCGGATTTTCTGTAATTCATCATCAGGCAGCAGATCTGTTTTATTCAATACCAGCCAGCGTGGACGATCCAGCAATGCTTCATCGAACTGCTGCAGTTCATTTATCAGGGCACGAATGTTGGCAATGATGTTGTCCTGCCCCTCAGGCGGCATGATATCAACCATATGCAGCAATAGACTGGTACGGGATAGATGGCGTAGAAACTGGATACCGAGCCCTGCCCCCTCTGAAGCCCCTTCTATCAAGCCCGGTATATCCGCCATAACAAAACTGCTGCCCTCATCAATCCGAATCACGCCCAGTTGAGGATACATGGTAGTAAAAGGATAATCTGCCACTTTTGGATGGGCACGGGAAACTGTTCTTAATAAGGTAGACTTTCCCGCATTGGGCAGGCCAAGCAGCCCGACATCAGCCAGCAGGCGCAGTTCCAGTAACAGACCACGCTGGTCCCCGGGCCTGCCGGGGATGGTTTTTGTAGGCGCGCGATTAGTGCTGGACTTGAATCGGGTATTACCGAGACCGCCCTGTCCGCCCTTCGCCACCAGCAACTCATCGCCATCAGAGACCACGTCACCAATCATTTCTCCAGTGCCTGCATCAGTAACTATGGTCCCGACCGGAACCTTCACATACAGATCATCGGCACCGGCACCGGTACAGTTGGCACCCCGTCCTTTCTCACCGTTTTTAGCCCTGAAGCTTCGTGTGTAGCGGAAATCTACCAGTGTATTCAGTGACGAAGAACCGACCAGGTAGACATCTCCACCACGACCGCCGTCTCCACCATCGGGGCCACCTCTGGGGATATATTTCTCACGCCTGAAACTCTGGCAGCCGTTTCCACCATCACCGGCGAAAACCTTGATTTCTGCTTCATCAACAAACTTCATAACCGCTTTCCTTAATGGCACCTGCATCCAGGGAGCCCAAAAATGAAAAACCCCGCTTTGTCGCCAAAGCAGGGTTTTCCTGAATCAATCTTGTGGCGATGCTTCAGCTAGCCAATATGCTAACCGTTCTGCGCTTGTTGGGGCCTTTTACCGAGAACTGAACCACACCATCAGATGTTGCAAACAAGGTGTCATCCTTGCCCCGACCTACATTCTTGCCCGGGTGGAACTTGGTGCCACGCTGACGAATAAGGATGTTGCCTGACAATACCTGCTGACCGGCATAACGCTTAACGCCCAGTCGTTTTGACTCTGAATCGCGACCGTTACGTGAACTACCGCCTGCTTTTTTATGTGCCATTGTGTTATTCCTGTCTTTTACTACTTAATGCGCAGTGTTATGCGCCTTTGCCACCGATAGCTGTAATTTCCAGCTCAGTGAAATTCTGTCTGTGACCCTGGGTCAGACGATAATTTTTCCTGCGACGAAATTTGTAGACACGGATTTTATCACCGCGGCCATGGCCGCGTACTGATGCAGAAACGGTCGTACCTTCAGCTACGTCAGATCCGGTCTGAATGTCAGCACCATCCGCCACCATCAGTACATCATCAAGTTCAACGGTGGAACCCGTCTCTGCTAAAAGGCTCTCAACACGTAGTACGTCGCCTACTGCGACCCGGTATTGCTTGCCACCCGTTTTAATTACTGCGTACATTATCTATATCCCCAATAACTCCAAAAAATCTCATGGAATTCTGTCACTGTTTGTCATATGCCAGAAGCGAAGCTGCCTCTGGTAAAGGGCGGCGATTTTATCGCCTGAGACGGTACCAGTCAATGGAAAAACGGTCTCAACAGCACTAATTTTGGCTATTCTCTCACATAATGATGGATAATCAGCTGATGTTTTATTTATCTTGGCTGCATCTACCCCTATAATTAGCAATCGAGTGAAATATTCGCTCTCGCGAATACCCTGAATAAGTATATAAATAATCGAAATATAGAAAAAAACTGGAAAGTATGACTGCTATAGCAAACAAAAATCCCGGCACCTCGCAAAAAACGGCGTCAGTCAGCGATTTTGAAGCCGTACAGAGCTTGCTAAAACCTGAATCCACTGCAGTGGATCAGCTTATTTTGCACCGCCTGAGCTCGGATGTTGTTTTAATCAATCAACTGGGTGCCTACATTATTAATAGTGGTGGAAAACGGCTGCGGCCGATGATTGTGCTGTTAAGCGCACTGGCAAGCGGTTATCAGGGAGACAAGCACGTCCTGCTGGCCGCCGTGATTGAATTTATTCATACCGCCACCCTGCTGCACGATGACGTAGTCGACAGCTCAGACATGCGCAGAGGAAAGGCCACAGCGAATGACATCTGGGGCAATGAAGCCAGTGTGCTGGTCGGTGATTTTCTCTATTCCCGTGCATTTGAAATGATGGTAGAAGCCGGCAACATGCGCATTATGGACATCCTTTCGCACACTACTAATAATATCGCTGAAGGCGAAGTGATGCAGTTGCTGAACATCAATGAGCCCGACATCAGCGAGCAACATTACGATGCTGTTATTCGTGCCAAAACATCCATCCTTTTTGAAGCCGCCGCCCGTATTGGAGGCGTAATTGCTGATCAGAACGATGAAGTTGAGCAGGCGCTTGCCAGCTATGGTCAGCACCTCGGTGTCGCCTTTCAACTGGTTGATGATCTGCTGGACTACAGTTCCACCTCCGAGGCACTGGGTAAGAATGTTGGNGACGATCTCGCTGAAGGCAAACCTACCCTGCCATTAATACATGCCATGCAGCACGCCGCTACAGCAGACCGTGANTTACTGAGTGCAGCCATTCGGTCCGGCGGGCTGGATAAAATCAATGAAGTCATCGCTATTATTGAATCAACAGGTTCTCTGGCGTACACTTCGCAGCGCGCATCTGCTGAAGCAGAAAAGGCGAAGCTGGCCCTTTCGCCATTGCCACCATCTGCTTATAAAGATGCCATGATGATGCTCGCTGATTTCTCAGTTCAACGAGTCTATTAAGGAACCTCCTTAATTACTCAAATCAAATATGTCGGGGTGTGGCGCAGCCTGGTAGCGCACCTGCTTCGGGAGTAGGGGGTCGGAGGTTCGAATCCTCTCACCCCGACCAGTTTGATTACAGAACTAAACAAACCGCAATGTTCGTCTTTCGTCTTTGAGCTTTGAGCTTTGAACTAGAAACTACCCCTTCCCCTCTTCCGGATCTTTCAATACTTTCCAGACAAACAACATCAATGAAACGATTGGAATGATACCCGTCAGCAGGAATTTCATGATGCGAGAGAACCAGCCCTTTTCGTCTTTCCATGTATACCAGGCCATGGCATAGGAGACGGCAAACATACCGATATAGAATGTGTAATCTGCTTGCATAAGGCTTCTATCAGTGAAATTGTGGGTTTTTGCTGTATTTTTATGACCGACCAGCTCACCGGTGAGTATATCACAATGGCCAATTATCCAGAGAAATCAGACATTCATATTCCGTTTGATGATCTAGCCAGGCCTTTGTATCTAAGCACTTGACCTTTTATTGATAACGGGTCTATTGTGTCTCTACAAAACACCATCGCTTTGGCACTGCCAGCTTACCGTTTAGTGCCCACGAAGATGAAAGAATAAAAAATAGCGTTGGTTAGCCAGAGGACATCATCAGGAGGAGAGCGTTATGCGTATATTCCGAATCCCAGTGTCAGCAATTTTGGTCTTCTTGTTTGGCCTTGCAACCACTTCGCCTGGAGCGACGGCCTCCCAGGAGGGTGCAAGCTACGTCGGCTCCAGCCAATGCAAAAAATGCCATCAGAAAATCCATAAGGAATGGAAGCAGACATTGCACTCACAGATGGCTACGGATGTCAGTAAACACGCCAATGCAATTGTCGGTGATTTTGAATCCCCATCTGAGATACGTACCTTCACCCGCGACCAGGTGCTATACACCATCGGCAACCAGTGGAAGCAGCGTTACATTACCCGCATCGGTGATGAACTGTATGTACTGCCTGCCCAGTATAATCTGCAGACCGGTGAATGGACTCCCTACCATGCTAATAACTGGAAGGAACGGCCCTGGCTGAAGAAATGCGGTGGCTGCCATGTCACGGGCCTGGACTACGAAAAGCGCGTATTTATCGAACCCGCCGTTGGCTGTGAAGCCTGTCATGGGCCGGGCAGCAAGCATGCAGCTGAGACAAATCCTGACAAGTTCGCCGAAAGCATTACCAATCCGGCCAATCTCTCTGTCGGTTTGCAGGTCCAGGTATGCGGCTCATGCCATACACGCGGCAAGGACCCCTCAGGCAAACACGGTTACCCTGTTGGTTACAAACCGGGCATGTCGCTGGTCAACAAATACAAAACCGTAACACCCGAGGAAAATAAGAAAAAATTCTGGCCCAATGGACATTCAAAATCCCATCACCAGCAATATCTGGACTGGCAGAAGAGTGCCCATGCCAGTGAAGGGGTGACCTGTATCTCCTGTCATACAGTGCATAATACTGGCGCGGCCACGCGCTATCAGACCCGCCTTCCAGGTGACAAATTATGCCTGAATTGCCACACCCCACGTGCAAATCCAACGCTGTCTCATAGCCTTCATGACATGAACAGCTGCATCAGCTGCCACATGGCCAAGATCGTCAAGAGCGCCGTCTCCGGTGATCTGCATGATCATACCTTCGAGGTAGTTCAGCCAAAGGATTCCATTGCCCATGGAGGTGTTGATAAGCAGGCGAATTCCTGTAATGCCTGTCACCACCACAAGGATGATGACCCGAAGGATCTGCAAGAGGCGCTGGATAATGTGAAGGGGCGCCAGACTAGCAAGGTAGAGTAACAATGTCTCGCAAGCCTGTCCTGTTTGGACTGGGAATTGGTGGGATTGCTATAGTGCTGCTGCTAGGTGCACTGGGTCTTGGTGCGGCCACTTACTACACCTCAACTTCCACCTTCTGCAATAGCTGTCATGAGATGAGCACACAGTATGCCACATGGACACGATCGACTCATGAAAAGGTCGACTGTATAGACTGCCATGCAGGCGTTGGCATACAAGGTTATGTTGAAGCCAAGATAGGCGGCCTGAGACAGGCAGTGAAGCATTATTTCGGTGAAGTTGGCAGGATTACTGCCCATGTTGACGACCCGGTCTGTCTGCAATGCCATTACTTCAGCAAAGATCCCGGATACCAGTATGAGGTGGCATATCAAAACA
>JGI24024J18818_10000349_pt1 | contig 16925 bp, 16 predicted proteins | sample Cruoilmetagenom2_FD_18818 | JGI IMG/M metagenome (IMG submission 18818) | reverse complement strand
AATCTTTTGAATGGTCTCCTCGTTTAAAGACGGTCCGGTTATATTCAAGGGAAGCGCGCCCAATGCCTCGGCTGCCGCCCGGTGTGAAGGTCCCACACAATCAGCGACAATATGCTTGAGACGCTCGATAGATTTTGCCGCCAGGTTTCGATCTTCACAGGCGGACGCAAGAAAAAGGAGGGTTTTTGCTGCTTTTCTGTATAAAAAATAGGCCTGTCTCTGGGACGCGTGGACGCTTTTTTGGATAACATTGTGCAACGCATCCACAGTTTTCGACGATGCCAACGAAAGGTTTTGGTTCAAATCGTATTCAAGTCTTGAAACCGCCACATATGTGGCGGAAAAATCTTGACATGAGTTTAACAAATAATTTTCACTGTCCACAAGATCTACGTGCATTGCCCTGCTCCAGATTCAGTCCGGTTTCACCTCGATATGGGCACGTTTTTCACCGGTATGGCCCCCTGAGGTCGATAATTTCTATTCGGTTGTTTGCTTGGGGGTATTTGGGCGACGGTCCGGTGGACAAAACCACGAAATTTCCATCCATCCCGTGTAACCTTAGCCAGTTTCGGGCAAACTCGTTCCAGGTCTCAGGCGGGTCGGACTCATGAACCGGGTAAATACCGTAAGAAAAGGTGAGGTTTTGGCAGACGGCCTTATCAGCGGTCACTGCCGCTATCCAGACCGGCAGTCTGAACCGGGTGATACTTTTCGCGGTTCCACCGCTCAGACTGGGCACAAGTACCAGGGCAGGAGAAACATGCTCCACAATAGTCTCCACGCTCATGGTGAGAAGATCTCTAACGCTGACATCGTCCTTTCGGTTATATTCTCTCAGAATTTCCCTGACCTTATAACTGGGGCGACTGGGCTCGGTTGCCGCTGCGATCTTGACGAGCATTTCCACAGATTGCACCGGATACATCCCCACGGCGGATTCGCCGGAGAGCATGACACAGTCTGTGCCGTCGAGGATGGCATTGGCCACATCCGTGGACTCCGCCCGGGTCGGACGCCGGTTACGGGTCATGGACTCCAGCATCTGAGTAGCGGTAATGACCGGTTTGCCTTTAATATTCGCCATGTGTATCAGCTTTTTTTGATCCATGGCAATCCGTTCGATGGGTATTTCCACGCCCAGATCACCCCGGGCGACCATGATACCGTCGGCGGCTTCGAGAATTCCATCCAGCCGAGCGTTGGCTATCGATCGTTCGATCTTGGCAATAACAAACGGATGGTAGCCCAAACCTGCCCCGGCGTTACGGACAGCGTTAATATCTGCTGCCGACTCGACAAACGATTGGCTTACCGCGTCGATACCCTGTTCCGCAGCGAATTTGAGACATTCGTGGTCGCGCTCCGTAAAGGCGCTGATGCCAAGGTCGATGTCCGGCAAGTTAAGCCCTTTGTGCGATAGTAGCTCTCCGCCAACCACGATCCGGCAATGAACGTCCTTTTCTTCCGCTGAGACCACCTGTATTTGGATGTAACCGTCGTTCAGGTACAAAATGTCGCCGGGTTTCACGGCCTGCGGAAGACGGGAAAAGGATACGGAAACCCGTTGCCTGTCACCAGTTATCTGTTCCGTAGTGAGGGTAAACGCGTCGCCGGACTTTAATTCGATCGGCTCATCAGCGAGCTGGCCGATGCGCATTTTAGGCCCAGGGAGATCGCCCATGATGGCAATCCGCTTCCCGACTTCACGCGATGCGGCACGGATATTTTCGATCACTTTCTTGTGGCCGATAAAATCGCCATGGGAAAAATTGAGGCGGGCTACGTTCATTCCGGCCCGGGTCATTTGTTCGATGACCTCAAGCGACTGGGAGGCCGGTCCGATGGTGCAGATGATCTTGGTTTTGTTGGCCGGAAGTTTCATGGGCACTTTTCTCCAATCTTTCGGTAGCAACCATCGAAAGATTTATATTTCATCCAAAGAAGCGTTATGAAAATATATTTGTATCTACAAAAAACATAAACCCTTATAATATTTCTCCTGATTTGTTTACGATCAATTGGGTACAAGCCATCTCGAAAAAATATCTGACGTCCCGGAAGTCTTTCCGGGGAGTTTATTTCACAATGAGATCGAACGGTCGCTGGGACAGGGCCTCACAGCCGGTTTCATTGCCGACCACGGTGTAGCCGAAACACATGGCATGGTTGCTGTCGCTGTCCATCAATATCATGCTGAAAAAAACGTTCCCGCAATTTGCTATCCCGTAACGTGGTGACGGATGAGGCCCTCCTGGCTCACGGAGGCAACGAGCTTTCCGTCCCGGGTAAAGACTTGCCCATGATTCAATCCTTTGGCCCGGCTGGCGGTGGAACTCTTGATAACGTATAAAAGCCATTGGTCCATTCTAAAATCCCTGTGGAACCATAAAGCGTGATCCAGGCTGGCGATTTGTAAATTCGGCGCCCAATAACTATGCCCGTGTGGGTAAAGGGAGGTGTCCACCAGTCCGAAATCAGATGCATAGGCCAGCATATACTGGTGCACTTTCGGATCATCGGGCATTCTGTCGATGGCCTTGAACCATATATACTTAACCGGCTCCCTTTTTTCCGGAGCAAAGGGATTGATGGGATTCACGGGTCTCAACTCGATCGGCTTTTTGCACAAGATTTTTTCTCGAATCGAATCCGGTATCTTGTCAGCCACCTTCAAGGCGAGTTCCAGCTCCGATTCTATACCCTCCGGCCCGACGATCTCCGGCGCCCTGTCTTGATGATCGAATCCGAGCTCGTCGATTTGAAACGATGCCGCCATATTGAATATTGCGCGGCCTTTCTGTATGGCCACCACGCGGCGGGTGGTAAAACTCTTCCCTTCCCGGATAGCGTCGACTTCATAAACGATCGGTTTGGTCACATCTCCCATTCGGAGAAAATAGGCATGCAGGCTATGGGCTTTCCGATCCGGCGGTATGGTTTCATAAGCGGCCGATAGGGCCTGGCCCAGGACTTGACCGCCAAACACGCTGCCAAAACCCAGATCCTGGCTCTGGCCCCGGAAAATGTTCTCTTCTATTTTTTCCAATATTAGAAGCTGCAGTAATTCTTCCAATACGCTGTTCTCGTTACAAACACCCATGGTTCTCCTCGTTTACAGCTTTTAATCTTTTTTTTTCGCGATTTCAAGGGCTCCCTGTGGACTCGGCTTACGGGGAATCGAATCGCGCTCGCCGAAAACGACATCGAAATCCCATTTTGACAGAAAGGCGTCGACACAGGTTTTTGTCATGGCATCCAGCTTGTTCGACAAAATGGCAAGTTTAACGCCTTTGGCCTTCAATCGATCCAACAAATTGGGTATGTCGAAATAGAGTTTAGACTTTACGTTAAAATTGCGACTATAATCTTCAACATATTCTTTCAGGCAGGCATCGATGTTTTTATCATTGCGTTGTTCTTCGGGCAAGGCCCGTTCTATAAGGGTTCTCGAGCCATCTCCCACAAACTTCCGGTAAGTAGGAATGGCATGCGTTGGAAACCTTTTTTGGGACAGAACCCTGTTGACGGCATCACCGATATCCTCCAGAGTGTCGATCAATGTCCCGTCAAGATCGAAAAGTACGGCTTCAAATATCATTTTTTTTGTTACTTCAATCTTCTTTAAAGGGGTTTATTCTACTTGCAATTCCAAGACTACGCAAAAAACGTCTAAATTCCAATCATAAATGCTGAACGTCCATTCCGTCAACCATCGCGGTCGATGGCAAACGGTCCCCAGGTTTGACAAGTCGGCATGACTTCCAAACGGTTGATATTGATATGGGCCGGCAGGGTTACCACCCAGCAAATCATTTCTGCAATATCCTCGGCGGTTATAGGCTGTGTTCCTTTGTACACTTTGGCCGCTTTTTCACCATCTCCCTTGAAACGAACCAAAGAAAACTCGGTTTCCGCCAGACCGGGTTCGATATTGGTTATGCGTATGAGCGTCCCGAACAGATCGGCGCGCAAATTAAGGGAAAATTGTTTTACAAAAGCTTTGGTGGCCCCATATACATTTCCGCCCGGATATGGCCAGTCACCGGCTACAGATCCGATGTTGACAATATGTCCTCGGTTTCGTGCGACCATGCCCGGCAGCACTGCCCGGGTACAGTACGTTAGTCCCTTGATATTGGTGTCCACCATGGCATCCCAGTCCGAAACGTCTGCCTTGTGGGCAGGTTCAAGACCCAGCGCAAGACCGGCATTGTTCACGAGGACGTCCACATCCGAGAATTTTTCGGGCAGATTGGACAGTTCGTTGATCACCGCTTCCCGATTCCGGACATCCAGGGGTACGATGTGAACAGAGGTTTCACCTCCCAGTTTTTTTTGCAATGTTTTTAATCGTTCTTTTCTTCTGGCCACCAGAACGAGCCGCCAACCTTCTTCTGCAAAGCGTCGGGTACAGGCTTCGCCGAAACCGGATGTGGCCCCGGTTATTAGGATAATACCGCTCATATAAAGTCTCCTTGCAATTTGAACCTGTCAAAAGGCTGCTTCATTTTTTCCATTTCTAACAGTTCTTGAGTATAATCAATCCTCCACATTTTCGCAATACATGAAAGGATCTTATAATAAATAGTTGTGCGCTGTTTTTTGAAAGGACTCGATTTGTTTTTTTTGCCAATGGATTCCTTTTTTTAATTCAGCGGCCATCAATTCCGCCACCGCCGGAGCCATTTTTATGGCGGCGCGGGCGTCTAAAAATAAGACCCGGCGGCGGCGGGCCAGAAAGTCCTCGACCGTGCGCGCCATCTCAGCTTTTACCGCCCAGATCACTTCCCCGCGAACGATGGAACCTCCGGGCAACGGCGCACCCCAAGCGGGTTTATTTTTTATCAGCCTCTGTATTTCCAGTGCATCCGTCCCGTAATCCTTTAAATTCTCGAACTGATCGGCATGATGATGATACCCGTGTATCTGCAAAGTTTCGCTGACCGAGGGTCGATGGTTCAGGCGGGCAACGACAATTCCTTGGTCCACGGTCTCTTGGGCCATCTTGCGGTACGTGGTCCATTTTCCGCCGGCGATGGTTACCAAGCCGGTTCGTGAAATCGACAGGGTGTGCTCTCTTGAAATCCGGGCGGTTTCAAAATGCTGTTTGCCGCTCACCAGAGGGCGAAGACCGGCAAACATGCTGAGAACATCTCCGGGTTCAGGGTCTTTGGTAAGATATCGTGCGGTATGCTTTAACAGAAATTCTATTTCATGGTCCATGGGCAAAGGCTCCATGGACACATCCTCCACCGGCGTGTCGGTGGTACCCACAAGAACCCGGTGGTGCCAGGGAATCGCGAAGAGCACCCGGCCGTCGTCGGTGTGGGGCACCATGATGGCGGTTTCCCCCGGCAGAAAAGATCTGTCCAAGACAATGTGAACCCCCTGACTGGGCCGCATGAACGGCAACATCCCAGGGTCATCCATCCGGCGGATTCGGTCGCTGAAGACGCCCGTAGCATTGATGACCGCCCGGGATTTCAATTCATACTCCCGGCCGCTTTCCAGATCCCGGGCAATGACGCCTCCCACAAGACCGTTTTTTTTGATCAGCTTTTCGGCCTCGAAATAATTGATGAGCGTTCCCCCCTGCTCGGCAGCGGTCTGCACCAGGTTAACCACCAGACGGGAATCGTCGAATTGCCCGTCGTGATAGATAACCCCGCCCCGCAACCCATCGGTTTCAACCGTCGGAATTTTCTCCAGGGTTTCTTCTTTGGATAGAATTTTCGAGGGGCCGAAGCCTTCTTTGCCGGCCAGCATGTCATAAAGTTTCAAGCCGATCCCGTAAAACGGCCCTTCCCACCAGTCATAGGTCGGTACGATGAACGGCAGATCGTGTACGAGATGGGGTGCGTTGCGCCGCAATATGCCGCGCTCCTTCAAAGCCTCTAAAACCAGGGCTACATTCCCCTGCTGCAGATAGCGAACGCCCCCATGAATCAATTTGGTGCTTCGGCTGGACGTTCCGGATGCAAAGTCGTTTTGCTCCAAAAGTACGATCCGGTAGCCCCGGGAGGCGGCTTCCAGGGCAACCCCCACGCCGGTGGCGCCCCCGCCGATCACAATAAAATCCCATTTCTGACCGGCATCGGCAATTCTTTCGAGCATTTCTTCTCTGTTCATCATGTTACCCCATCGTTAGAAAAATCGACCCGCCGCCTTTTTGGGCCGCCGAACGGTTCAAGCCCCGCAGAAGAACCCTTGCTGTGCGGGTTGGATTTGGATCCCAAAAACGACAACACCCGATCCGGATAGTTTGTAAAAACCCCGTCCACACCCAAATCGTCCATCCTTGCAATATCTTCAGGATGATTTACCGTGTAAACAAAAACCTTTAAATTCCGGTCATGAGCATCGGTGATGAATTCACGATTGACAAATTCAATGCTTATATGGACCGAATAGGCCGCCAGCTTTTGCGCAAAAAGTGCATAATCTAACGGGACGCCTGCGATCAGGGCGCCGATTCGAATTCGGTCGTCAAGCTTTTTTACAGCAGCGATCTCATGATGATTGAACGAAGAAACCAGAAACTTGTTTACGTCCCAATGGGTTCGAGTCCTGTCCTGAATCACCTTTGACACCCATGCCGCGGTGCCCGGCACCTTCAGCTCGATGTTGATACCGGCCCGTTCCGATACCAGGTCGATCACTTCTTCGAGGGTGGGGATTTTCTCCCCCTGGCCTGCGTCCAGTGTTCGCAGGTATGAAAACGTTTTTTCCCATACGTAACCGCTGCCGTTGGTGGTTCGTTCGAGCCGGTTGTCATGGATGACCACCAGATGCCCCTCCACAGGATAAACGTCCACTTCGACCCAGGGGGCCCCGAGTTCCAAAGCCTTTGCAATGGACTTGAGCGTATTTTCAGGCGCATGCCCCATGGCACCTCGATGTCCGATACACAACATAACACCTCCAATGGATACTATGGATTGCCGTCATGACAGCCCCCGACGACTGAAAAGGTTTGATGTCCTTCGATCTGCATACATCAACTTGCCGGCATTATCATTTTTTTTGATACTCCGAGGTCCTTTGGTGAAATAAAAGCGCAGGATCAGCAACGTCTTTGGAAATGATCCACGCTTTCTTTTTTTCTCTATGGGTTTGTTTCGAACAGCGCTTGCATCGCACGCGGAATTTCCGGGGTCTCCAGTGTTTCCGGGCCTTTTCTCTTCTGAAGATGCAGTGTGAGGGCCCGGGCATGCAACGCCAGCCGGTCGAAGGCAAGATTGCGACGAAGATAGCTTACGGACCGCGTCGAACCGTAACGTGCATCCCCCACCACCGGATGTCCGGATATTTTTGCATGGCGCCGGATCTGATGTTTGCGGCCGGTGAGGAGCTCTATTTCTACCATGGTGTAGCGGGTGCTGCGGTGGAGGATCCGGAACCGGGTTTCGCTGGGAAGACGACGGCCGGAGCCTTGGGGATGACGGCGTCCGCCCGCAGTTTTGGAAAGGGGCCAGCGCCACTTCCCCCATGAATCGTGGCCTTTCGGGTTTTCCAGCCGGCCGTGCAAAACACCCACATACCGCTTTTTGACCTCCCGGGATTCAAACTGTTCTGAAAAAAATCGAAACGTCTTCGGGTCGCCGGCCAGCAGGATCACGCCGCTGGTTTCCTTGTCCAAACGATGAACCGGATTGACCCCAAAATCGGGATCGCCATCCATCTGTATCCGGAGTTGGGGTTCGTTTTGAATCAACGTGGACACTAAAGCGCAAAGATCCCTGCCGGGTTGGTTGTGCACGGTAATCCCCGCAGGTTTATCCACGGCCACCCAACCTTTTCCAACGGCAATCACCGGTATCTGTATCGATTCTCTTTCATTGGATTTCATCTGCACCTTAGGCTCATTATCGGATCTTTGTCCCCGTTATCTGTCCGACAACGTATGGTTTTACACCCGTTCACTCCGCCCCATATAACACTGTGTGGCATTTATTTTCTTTTATACAACAATGTGATCCAATTATTCAACTATTGAATAAAAACCGTGGGTCTTATTTAAATCGCCGTCTCCCTTTACATCGAGGCGACAAACATCGTGAAAATAAAGGACAAGGGTCGACCGGGACTGGAGGAGGAAGTGCAACAAATCAACCTCGTGGGAATTAGATTATTAATCCGGCAATTAAATATGCAAACAACGTTTTCCCCTCATTTCATTCCCGTGAAAACGGGAATCCAGGAAATACAATGTGTTATGGATTCCGTCTCTCCCCCCGGATCAAGTCCGGGGTGCGGCCGGAATGACGGTTTTTTAATTACCGGGTTAATATAAACACAATTCGCGTAAATAAAAAGGCAGGGCCGTATGTGCCCCGCCTGTATTAGCCCGATAGACTCTTTTTGCATAATCACATCTGAGGCTACCAAGCGTCATAAACTTATAGCTTCCCTAAATGCCGTTATTAGACTCGGTGCACATCATTTATTTTGCGTATTTGCAGGTGACCGATGGGTAAGATGCACGCACATTCGAGAAACCATACCCGTAAAATAATACGTAAAACGATCCTGTCAATCGTTCGGCTCGATGAGAGCGGTTTCTGGAAGTGTGTTTTTAAATAAATTCTGTAATACGGCCAATTAAAGACCCTTATCATTTTTAAAATAACACGCTGGTAAACCCTGAACGTTTTTTTTATGGTCCTATGATGTTGGTGGTGCTGTGGAAGGGGATATGGCAATGTTGGCGTCATAGGCGTTATTTTTCGTACTATCCAAATTAGCAGAGGACCACGGGTGAGCCCAAGGTACGATTTAATGTAAAGATAAAAGATAAGATCTAAGATTTGTTCTTTTCTGATTTAAACCGATTTTCTTTCTGATGTTCTTTCGGTGCGTATCGACGGTTCGTGGGGATATATTTAGAATTCCGGCTATCTTTTTTGTGGTATTGCCGTGCTTTATCATATTCGCTATCTGAGTTTCAGTGGGCGTTAGGTTTAAATGTTTCATCGACATTCTTCGAGTAAATGGATTTGCAATTTCTTTTAGATTAGATTCCATAATATCCAAAAACGCATTTTGTCGGTCATCCAATTTGGTTTTTCTCATTTTTGAAAAATAAGGTTCAATCAATTCCTTTACATTGGTCAATACACTATCCTCTATTTCTATTTTATCCGCTTTTCTTTTTTTCAACAAAACTTCCATTGCCGTGTTAAGCTCCTGAAGACTTTTTGTTTTCATTTCCAACTCTACTGCTTTTTTCTTCAGCTCATCGTGTGCTTTCTGTAAAGCCGTCTCTGCATCCTTTGTTTTGGTAATATCTTTAACAGCGGAAATAAAATATTTTGGCTCACCCGATTTTTTTCGAACAAGAGATACCGTCAGATTGACCCAAACGCTGGAACCGTTTTTTTTGAAGTAACGTTTTTCCATGGAATAAGTTTGAATTTCACCGGATAGCAGCCGGCGGACATATTCTAAGTCGGCATCAAGATCGTCCTGGTGGGTAATTTTTTGGAAATTATGCGCCAACATTTCCTCAAGTTTATATCCAACCATATCACAAAAGTGCTGATTGACTCGAAGAAAACGTCCTTCCGTCGAAACGTGCGCAATACCGATGGCAGCTTGCTCGAAGGTGCTCCGAAATCGTTCCTCGTTTTCCTTCAGCACGTCCTCCAACTGCTTGCGTTTGGTGATGTCTTGAAATGTGCCGGAAATCCGAAGCGGCGCTTCTGTTTTATCCCATTCCACTTCACCTTTCGAATGGCCGAAACGTAGGGTCCCGTCCTTTTGGAAGAAACGAAATTCGATATCGAAGGGTTTAAATCCCTTCAAGGCGTCCTCGATGGTTTTGATTACGAGTTTCTTGTCATCGGGATGAATATGTTTTCTGAACAGTTCGTGCGTAGCCTCGACCTCTCCCGGTTCATACCCATAAACACGGTACTGTTCATCAGACCAATAACCTTCACCCGTTTGAACATTTCTGTCCCAGCTTCCCACGCTCGCTATTTTCTGTGCCAAATTAAAACGAACTTTGTTTTCTTTCAGGGCCTTTTCTGCCTTTTTCCGTTTAGAGGCCTCTTTGTCTAACGTTTTAATCCTTTGCTCTAATTCTTCATAAGTTGGTTTTTTGGCCATAAGAAACACTCCGGTTGCAGATAAAAAAAGTTGGTTCTTCTCCAATTTGGTTGGAAAAGAAGGTCCGAATATAAAGAATGAACCTTAAAATATGATGGATGTGGACCCTCTAATACTATATGCCATCCACGGTTTAAATCAATGGTTTTAGGGGGGCGTCTTATATTTCAAGCACAGAGTGGCAGATCGGGTTGAAGGTACCCGTGATATGCTTTGCATTTCTTTCGATACCGGCACTGCCGGCAAACATCAACGTGTTTGCGTGGATTTCCTTTTTTCGGACAGAGAATGTATATTTCGTTTTTTTCACGCTTCATATTCGTCCTGTTATTTTAGGGAACACCCCATAAATATCTTTGTAAAACAGTTTGGCAGAATTTCTTTCAAATGTTTTTTGAAACCATGTTACGGGAATTATTGGAACCTGTTTCAAGCGTTTTTTTCCATATCCCGAAGATGATCCTTTGCTTATTTAAAGGATCTCCTTAAAGTCTCTGACTTAAAAAAATCAACTTAAATGTGAAGAACGCCTTCAAGTCCAGGAAAGCTGACGAAAAGTATAGGCTGCTATTAGTATCGCCAGCAAAACCAAAATGATCCACTTGATGACGTGCTTAACTATAGGCGTTTTTTTTCTTTCGGTTTTCATCGGCAAGTTCATTGACGTAAAAACTTTAAGAGCAACGGATTAATGGATTTTCAAAAATCTCCGATAAACTGTTATTTAGGATAATCTTTGTGCCGGTAATTTTCAAGAAACTTTTAAAGCTCGAGATCAACCATGTCTTAACGACAAATGAGCATGGTTATTAACTATCACGAACATAAAATCATAGACGGCCCGGTTATTTCACACGACCTTACACATTGGATTCTGCAGCAGACCTGCCGCGAGGGTCACCTGGTTCAGTTGGTGTTTTTGGCAAGGGTGCTGAAGTTCGAAATCCCCTTAAAGAGACTTTCCGATCGTGGAAGGGATTGGGTCAGGGGGCTTTTGCATTTGGGACAGGACGGTTCGGCTTCCGGGTCCCCACGAAATACCACTGCCTTAAAGAGATGGTCGCAATCCCCGCATTTGTACTCAATGGTCGGCATTTTCTGAAACCTCTTTGATGGCGTCGAGAAAACGATGGCCATATCTCTCGAGCTTTACCTCCCCGATGCCGGTTACTTGAAGCATGGCCGTCCGACTCTTCGGTTTGAGAATGGCCATCTCCTTTAGCGTCTTATCATGGAATACCACATACGGCGGCAGTCCGAGCTTCCGGGCAATCTCGAGCCGCAGAAGTCGAAGTTTTTCAAAGAGCTGTCTCTCCCCCTCGTTTTCCAACCCCAAAACCTTTGAGGAAGAGGGTTTGACGGATCTTTTCGACTTAATCGGATGAGGATCTTTTCGAAGCTCTACCCCCTGCGTTCCTTTGAGAACCGGCCAGCTTTTTTCAGTCAGGCGGAAACCGGATATTTTCCCCATGTCCACTGTCAGGAACCCGCCGGCCAAAAGCTGGCGAAAAACGGACCGCCATTCTGTTTGAGACAAATCATCTCCGACCCCGAACGTTTTGAGCCGATCATGCTTTAACTGGTGAACACGCGCAGTTCGGTTTCCCATCAGTACATCCGTCAGGTGTGCCGCACCAAAACGCTGACCGGTGCGGTAAACACAGGACAGGGCCTTCTGGGCCGCTATGGAGCCATCCCATATTTCTATCTCCTGACTGCAGGTATCACAATTACCGCAGGCATCCGGGTATGCCTCTCCAAAATATCCGAGCAGGATCTGGCGTCGACATCCCGCTGATTCACAATAACCGAATAGCGCCTCCAGTTTCTGCTGCTGAATCCGCTTGAACGCTGCATCACCGTCTGAAGTTTCCAGAAGCCGCCGCATGGCAACGACATCGGCCAGGGAATAGACCATCCAGGCATCTGCCGGCTGTCCATCTCTGCCCGATCGCCCGGTTTCCTGGTAGTAGGACTCCATGCTGGAAGGCAGATCCAGGTGCGCTACAAAGCGAACACCGGGTTTGTCAATACCCATGCCAAAGGCAATGGTGGCAACGATGACAATATCGTCTTCCCTGAGAAACCGGTGCTGGTGTTGCTGCCGGTTCCGTGCATCCATGCCGGCGTGGTAAGGCAGTGCGTTCACCCCTTTTTCCTGAAGCCACCGGGCCATGTCATCCGACCGCTTCCGAGTACGCGTGTAAACGATGCCGGCTTCTGAAAAATGATCGTTTTGGATAAAGTCCAACAGCTGTTTCTTGCCGTTGGCTTTCAGTTTGACCTGGTAGTTAATGTTGGGGCGGTCAAAACTGGAGATAAACTGGGATGCATCTGCCAGATCCAGTTTATCAACGATGTCCTTGCGTGTCGTCGAATCGGCCGTTGCCGTGAGGGCGATTCGGGGAACGCCCGGAAACCTTTCCATCACTTCCACCAGCCTGAGATATTCCGGTCTGAAATCATGGCCCCACTGGGACACGCAGTGGGCCTCGTCAATGGCAAATAGGGCCACCGGGATTTTACCAAATTTTTTTTGGAACCGCTTCGTAAAAAGCCGTTCAGGAGCGACGTAGAGAATATCACACTGCCCGTTCAACACCCGAAATTCGACCTGCTTGAATTCCTCGATCGAAAGGCTGGAGTTTAAAAACGCCGCCCGAATACCGTTTTGCCTCAGCGCTTCAACCTGATCCTGCATCAAGGCGATCAGGGGTGACACTACCAGGCCCACGCCGTTCAGCATGATCGATGGGATCTGGTAGCATATCGATTTCCCGCTGCCGGTGGGCATCAGCACGAAAGCATCTTGGCCGGCCAGTAAAGTATCGATAACCTCTTGTTGATTTTCCCGAAATGACGGGTAGCCGTAATAGTGGGATAGAACTTGTTGCGCGGTTTTTTTCATAAAGCACCTGCCCCCGAAACCATTAGACGGCCATTTTTAATGCCAAAGCCGGTCTTCTAGTGCCCTATTCACCCCTTGTAATACCTAAGTTGAGCGATTGAAGATATGTGCTGAGATCTTGATGCAGAAAGATTTGCACAAACCGCAGGTGCCCCGCAGGAAATGCCCTTGGGGTTCATGGCCGGGATGTGTCGAGGATTTTTGCAAAGCCTTTATGCCCAAAAGATCAGTGCAGATCGAGTTGAAAATCGCTCAGTTTAGATAATACAATGTTTCTAATTAAAAATCAATTATTGGCCGGTTCCGACCACCGACCGTTCCAACTCGCAAACTTACTAATGAGCTCATAATTATTTAGATATACGGCCAAAAAGGTTTCTGACAGGATGAACTGGATTGACTTGTTTTTTTTCTCGGCTTCCACCTGCCCGCTATCGCGAGCTCAAGCGAGGCGGGCGGGGATGAAGCCAAAAAAACGCAATTCCGCTTCAAATGCTCTTATTGGTATGTACGTCCCGCAAATCGCATTTTTCTCGTTTTTTTCTCTTTTTCGGCAAATTTGGCACAGACTTTTCTGCCGTCCAATGTCACACCTTTAAGGGATTTGAGGACTTTATTTGCCACGTTTTTTTCAACATCAAAGAATGAAAACTCTCTGTTGAGATCGATCCGGCCGAGTTTTTTGGACGATATGCCCGATTTGTCGCAGACCAGACGGACGATGGCGCCTTCTTTGAGTTTGTCCAGACGGCCGACATTGATAAAAAATCGCTGGGTATTGCCTGCGAGGCGATGTTCGGCTTTATCTGCCTTTGTTTTGCGTTTTTTGATTTTCACGTTGATGTCTTCGGCTCCGCGGTAGTAATCGAGAAAGCGGTTGAACTCGGCCGAGACGAATCGACGGATCAATTCCTCCTTACTGAGAGCGGAAAGGGTTTCAAACACCGGTGGAAGGTAATTATCGATTTCTTTGTTGTTGACGTCCACGGAAACCATTCGTTCCACCATTGCGTAAAGCTGCTTCTCGCAAACGGCGCGGCCGCAGGGGATTTTTTTAACCTCGAACCGAATCCCGCTTTTAGATTCCAGTTCTTTGATCCGTCGGAACTCCCGGGTGTTTACCAATACGATGGAAACGCCGGATTTACCCGCCCGGGCCGTTCGACCGCTCCGATGGGTGTAACGGTCCGGTTCATCGGGGAGATTGTAATTGATAATGTGGGTGATGTCATCCACATCCAGACCCCGTGCGGCCACATCGGTGGCCACCAGCAGCTGGAGGGTCCGCTCCCTGAATTTTTTCATCACCTGGTCCCGTTGCATCTGGGACAGGTCACCGTGCAGCGCTTCGGCATTGTAACCGTCTTTCATCAGTTTGTCGGCCACCGTCTGGGTTTCCTTGCGCGTCCGGCAGAAAATAAGACCGAAAATATCGGGGATATAGTCGATCATCCGCTTGAGGGCCGCGTACCGATCTTTCTCTTTGACGACATAACAGGCGTGAGAGATGTTTTCAGCGGCTTTGTTGCGCGAGCCGACGGTGATAGTTACCGGACGGGTCATATAGGTGTCGGCGATTTTCGCCGCGGCCTTCGGCATGGTGGCTGAAAAAAGCCAGGTTCGTTTGTCGGCGGGGGTCCGTTTCAGAATGTCGTTAATATCTTCCTGAAATCCCATGTTGAGCATTTCATCGGCTTCATCCAGAACCGCATAGGCCACTGTTCCCAATTTGACGGCCTTTCGGTTGATCAGATCCAACAGCCGGCCGGGCGTGGCCACGATGATCTGAGCCCCTTTTTTTATCAGGGAGATCTGGTTCCGAATATCGGCCCCGCCGTAGACGGCGGCAATTCGTGCGTTCGGGGTGTGCCGGGCAAACAGTTTCAGGTCGCCGGTGATTTGAAGGCAGAGCTCCCGCGTAGGGCAGAGGATCAGCCCCTGGGGACTTTTTGAATTAAAATCAATCAGTTGGATCATGGGCAGGCCGAAGGCGGCGGTTTTCCCCGTGCCGGTCTGGGCCAGGCCGATGACATCGGTGTCGCCTGTTAGCATCCGGGGGATGGCCTTTTCCTGAATCTGGGTGGCCTGTTCAAATCCGAGTTGGTCAATGGCCCGGATGATTTCGTTTTTTAATCCAAAAGAAGAAAAATTCATAAATACCTTCCTGTTGGCGGCCGGGTTAAACCGTGCCGGTCATGTCCCTTAAAAGACACAAAAAGCCGCCTCGGCACGTTTGCCGGACGGCTTTGTTTGGTTTTCGGTATTGAATCCGGTGTTATTGCCAAGGGACATGGCAATGTCCGCCGGATTATTTTAAATTGATATTTTTTATATGGATGTTCAATATCGTTTGTTTTTAAATTAATCAATCTTTTTTTCTGATACTTCCAGGCTCATATCAGATATTCAAGGTATTTGCCGCCAGTTTTTTAAAGATCTTCGAGTTGATGGGTTTTAATTTTTCTAACGACAATACGGCAGGCCGATTGCCCTGCCGTATTGTATCATCAGATCCAAAGGAATTGAATTAGAGTTCGATTTGGGCAACAGCCCGTCAAGCTTTGACACGGTTCCTCGGGGAGCTTCAGTTATTTTTTTAGAATTTATAGCGATATGCGAAAGCCTACATATTTCGCAACCGGGTTGCCCATTTTCCGTCATCCAGCTTGTTGGTAATGCTGGTCGCCAACTCAAACATGTAGGTATTGGCATCAGATGTTTTTTCAGCCTTTGCATAGACCTGCCTGGCCCACGGGGTATCAGAAAACCGCCTTAAAATGCTTTCGGCCAAATAAATAAAATCTCTTGTTTCTCCAAACTTATTCTCGGCAGAGTTGTGTATTTGCCGGAGAAGGTCATCGTCACCCGTTTGTTTCCGGACTTCGGAAATCAGCTTTTCGTAATCATCCCGATTATTGCAATTGGCTTCGGCCTTGTTGTAGATGGAATTCGCCCATTCCTTATCGGATAGAATGTCAAGCACAGCCCATGCTACAATGGTATACCCAAATATATTTTGACCTTTCTCCTCAGCCTTGCCCAAAAGTTTTTTTGCCCAATCTCGATCGCCCAATTTTGCCAAAATCATACGGGCCAGTTTGATAAAATCTGTCTCCTTGACACATTGTTCTTCTAATCCCGAATAGATATTTTTCACCCATTCTTTATCCTGCAAAGTGGCAATTATTCCATCTGCCAAATCGTTATACTTGTGGGAATCGTCACATTTTTGGAGCTGTGTTTCATAAATGGTTCGTATCCAATCCGCATCGTTGAGATCCGAATAAATGGCATCGGCGACATGGAGATATTCAGGGAAATACGTGCACACGCTTTCAGCCTTTTTGTAAAGCTTTCTGGTATAATGCGTGTCAGCTGTTTTCTCAATAACCTCATGAGCCAAGATAGACAGGGATTTGCTTGTTTCGCATGCCTGTTCCCGTACAACAAATTCTTTATAAAGATCTTTGTGAGCCTCTCGCTTTTCGAGTTGATCATTAATTGCATTGATCCACTGCGGATCGTCTGCGTACTTGAGGATTGCATCGGCAGTCTTTTTAAAATCATCGGCGGCATTTACGAATTGTTCTGCCCGTTTTAGCTCGTCAAACGCGCCTTGTTTATCATCGATTTCGTCAGCCAAGGCAGCCGCAACCGCCACCAGTTTATTGGAATCTCGGGTTGTGCCGGCGGCCTTTTTGTAAACACTGCCAGCAAAAGCAGCATCACCGGTATCTTTGAAGGCAGCTTTGGCCAGTTTGATGTAATTCTCATGGTCGCTAATTTTGGTTTCCGCAGTTTTGTAAACTGTCAACGCCAGGTCCTTATCGTTAAGTTTGCTCATCAACGATTCTGCAAGTTTCATCAAATCATCGCCGCTTTCGAGCTTTCCTTCAGTTTATTT
>JGI24024J18818_10000346_pt1 | contig 16958 bp, 12 predicted proteins | sample Cruoilmetagenom2_FD_18818 | JGI IMG/M metagenome (IMG submission 18818) | reverse complement strand
CCGGAAAGTTTTCATGCCGGCACCCAAAAGTTTCTGTGACTCGAAAATAGTCAGTCCTACCACAGGTTCATAAGCATTTAATTGCAACTCGCCATCAGAAGCCGCAATGTTTACAGTCACATCATTACCTATAACACGATAGCTGATCATAGCTGTCAGTTCGGGAATCACAGGATTTATTTTTCCCGGCATAATAGAAGAACCCGGCTGCCTTGCAGGCAAGTTGATTTCAGAAATACTGTTCCTGGGGCCGGATGAAAGAATGATCAGGTCATGGGAAATTTTCGCCACTGTAGTGGCAAGGGTTTTTAATGCCGAGGAATAAACCACATATGCGTGCAAACTCGATGTCGCTGCAATCTTATCATCGGCATTAGCAAGATCGAAACCGCTAATTTCCCTTAAATGTTTAATAACATAGTCACTATAACCCTCAGGAGTATTTAACCCTGTCCCAATAGCCGTACCCCCCATATTGAGGAGCATCAAAGACTTTTTGGCATGTTCAATATTGTTTATATTCCACTTCAGCATCGAAGCAAAAGAGTGAAATTCCTGACCTACGGTCATGGGTACCGCATCCTGAAATTCGGTACGGCCCATTTTAACCACATGAAAGTATTTGTCTCCCAGTCTTCTGAATGATTGGGCAAGCATCTTGAATTGTTTGTTAATGAGATAGTTGTATAAAATCAGAGTAAGTTTCAGTGCGGTAGGGTAGGCATCATTCGTTGACTGGGACATATTCACATGGTTGTTTGGCGATATTTTGTCATAGTCCCCCTTTTCGTAACCGGCCTTTTCAAGAGCAATATTCGCAATCACTTCATTGGCATTCATATTGGTCGAGGTACCTGCACCGCCCTGATATATATCAATTTTGAATTGATCGAGATAATTCCCCTTTATCAATTCCTGGCAAGCCGGCTCAATAAGCTTAAGCATATCGGCAGACATCTTTCCGGCATCAGTATTGGCACGGGCAGCAGCCAATTTAACCATTCCCAAGGCCCTGACTATATTAGGGAACTCGTTGAAATGCCGATTTGAAATTTGAAAATTCTCCATAGCCCTGACAGTTTGAGCACCATAATATGCACCGGCAGGAACTTTTATTTCACCCAGTAAATCAGTCTCGGTCCGGAATTCATCCTGAGCAAACAGATTGCTCCCAGTTGCAGTATCCATAATTTTTCCTCTCTAAAAATATAGTTGCTCATTTGTGAAACTGAAACGAGCGACTCTTTTAATACTGTAACACTTTATATTATTATTACCGCAGTCTACCGACGGCTGGCAAAGACGACCAGCATTCCGCCGAAACCGATCAGCAGTAAGCCGATGATTCCGGTCCATGTTGGTAGCTGGTTCCAGAACAGCCAGTCGATGACCGCAGCAATGACGACAGCTGTGTAGCGAAACGGGCCGACCTGGCCGACGCTGGCATAATCCAAGCTCCAAGCGGTCAATAGCGGCTGGAGCAGAGACATCACACCCAGAATCACTACGGCAGCAATCAGGGCCGTATCCACCAGTAGCGGCTGGAGCATCTCCGAAGGTGTAAACAACATCTCCTCCCAACCGGGTCGGGCAACCGGAAAGCCTGTGCCGGCTAACAGTAAAAGGATGACTCCCAATCCGACCGCGAGTGAGTAGAAGGTGGTGCGCTGTTTCGGTTCGTCGCCTAGCAGGGAGAGGAGGAAGATCCTCATCGCCATCAACCACCCGGATGCCAGTGCCACTAACGCCATCGGCTGAAACATTTCCGGTCCGGGGTGAAGCACGATCAGTACGCCGATAAAGCCAATCGCCAAGCCTGTCCAGACCAAGGGCGGCTCGCGTTGGCTGGTGAAAACCCATGCCAGCACGGGCGCGAATAGCGCCGCAGTGTTGAGTAGCAGCGTTGCGTCCATCAACGGGATATATCGCACCGAGAGATAGTAAAGAAAGACAGCTGCCGTCCAGCAGATCGCCACGCCCGATTGCACCAGCCATCGGGACGTGCGGAGACTCACCTGACGCGTCAACAGGTAAAACGCAACGAACACAGCCAGGCCTGTTCCCCAGCGGACGAGCATCAAGAACTCGCTGGAAAAGCCGTGCGACGCCCATTTGACTATCGAGGCCATCAAGACGACCACCGTCATGGCCAGCGTGGTGTATATGGCGCCGAGAACGATCGAAGGTTGTTTCATATGCTGCCTCCTTTCCGAAATAAGCCGAACTCGCAAGAGCCGACGTTACAATGCACTTCAACAATGCTATTGCCAAGTCAGTAGTCCGCCTGCGAACTATTTATTCATTGACACAATGCCTGATTATCTAAAATATCGCTTGATACTCTTGCAAAAGTTGTATTGTTAGTCTGCTTTTCCTACGACAAAACTATTTGAATCATTGCCTCTGTTGAGAAATTCAAGTTTTACTGTATTTCCAGATTCATCTATACCGTTACAGGTGACAGAAGCGTACTCATCATCAAAATAACGGCACTCTCTACTGCCAATCCACCTATCACTGTGAGGCTTTTGGGTTTATTGTGGGGTGGATTATTCACAAATTTATTATTCTTTTGAGAAAGAGTAAGTGATATGCGGCAACAAAAAAATAATGATAAATGATCCCACAAGGCTCACTTCATATTCACCTCTGCTCTGATCTATTGAAAGAAAAGATCTTGCAGAGGAGTTAAATCTTCTTTATTCGGACACCCACTCTTTGGCAGCCGAAAGCTCATCATTTCCAAATACTCGAACCTCTCCCGGTATGACAAATCCAAAAACTTTTACGCCAGAACTTACCCACTCTGTATCGGTCACTACTGCTATCTTCTCCCACGATGTCAAATGTGACAATCCAACTTTTGCATCATCCCACGCTGCTTTTAAATCATAGCTGATAAAATCAGGACCAAGGTGATAGAGTAGACGAATCTTGGGGAACTCCTCAAGCTTTGCTTCTACTGCTGGAATCAAAACCGTTTCGTAATCTTCACCGGTAACAGTGCCGCTCGACTCAAACCCCAATACATTGTTTGGGAGATCTGATATAATTTTTATCATTTTACTATCCTCCTGTGGATTAAAATTATAGCCCATAAAATAGGCTCACTTGAGTATAGCTAAATTTCTATTGCTTTTATATGACACTATTGTTTTTTTGTAAGGTAGTTTACCTATAATATCTGGATATAGAGAGTTGATTTAAATTAGTTTATAATGAGAAAACGATGAACCGATGGATGAAGATCGCATATAATGAAGCAACGGAAGGGATGCTTGCTAATGACGGAGGTCCTTTCGGTGCCGTTATTATTCAAGATAACAAGATCATAGCAGCAGCACACAATGAAGTACTTAAAACCAATGACCCCACTGCCCATGCTGAAATCAATGTCATCCGGCGGGCCAGTGAACAACTTGAACACTTTGATCTATCCGACTGTGTCCTGTATACGACCAGCAAGCCTTGTCCTATGTGTTTGGGTGCCATTTTTTGGGCACGTATCGGAATAGTTTACTATGGAGCAACTGAACATGATGCTGCCAGAGGGGGTTTTGATGATCATCGTTTTTACGAGATGATGCGTGGTAAGAACAATGACATAGTATTTAAACAGATAGATTATGAAGCCAATGCCGAACTTATTGACCAGTGGCTTGAAAAAGAGGACCGTCAGATCTATTGATAAATGTTAGAAATCAAAATTAGGTGATCAATGCCTTAAAATCTATATGATACCCCAATATTCGTGGATGCTGATTGTATCTCGACATCCACCAGTTTGCCGGAAGGGTCAACAGCATCCTCAACTGCTGTCTCATCATAAATACTGACATAGTCCACAAATACCGAAACATTATTTATAAACGAGTATGACGCACCAAGTCCCCAGGAAAAGAAAGAGTCGCCCGGTTCGTAAATATCGTTAACTGTATTTTGATTTCCCCATCCAAGCATCGCATAAAGATCAAATGCATCAGTGGCGGGATACATAGGCTTAATATAGACTCCCCATGCATCAAACTGGGTATCTATAGTATGATCATCCCCATCGGGATGCCCTACAGGGTGAGACATATCCATCCGCTCATCACCAGCATCCCAATATCTCGCCTCTACAGCGATATAGGGATTGAACTTATATCCTGCCTGAAGCATAAACCCCTGAAATTCAACGTCCCCGTTGACTCCGTTTGTGATAGTCGTTTCATTCTCTACATAAGCATAAGCAGCACCTATATACAATCCTGCATCACTGACGACCACCTCTTCTACTTCTGCCACAGGCGCCTCTACGGGTACTTCATTTCCACCTGCAATCACAAATCTGCTCATTGCCAAAAAAGCTACTGCTAATAAAGCTATATTTTTCACTACTTCCTTCTTTTCCTGAATTGGGTTACTTTACATATTATAGTACATTAGTACTTGATAATCTCCTTTTTAAAAAGTATAATTGACAATAAACCTCAAATCCATAATATTATCATAAGCATGTAACATGTCAAACCCATGCAGGTCTTCATAGGCCCTGAAGTTATAATCTGTATTGAAATCCACATAGATTGTTTCGAGTTTAAATTGAAGTTTTTTATTCCAGTCCGGACGATACTTCAAAACAAAATCATATTCATAGTTATCCTGGTCAGCAAAAATATCCATCAGTTTATTTGGCAAATCAATTTTTGCGGCAGTGACGATCATCTCCAGGTCAGAAAAACAGAAAACATAATTCGCAGTCAGACTGTTGGCTGTGGTACCTGCCTGGTCTCCGCCATTATAGAACAGTGAATTGTATATCATATTGTTACCCCAGGTATCTATAATGCTTCCACCATCCAGGGAATTTTCATCATATTTGACTCTGTCAAATGCGTAAGTGAGTGTTAGCCCCTTGTAGGAAGTCTGTAGTTTTATACCGTATTCCCATGTATTAATGGAGCCTGCTACACTATCTCCTGTATTATTCTGTTTGATAGCCTGCAGGGCTACAAGATTTCGAAAATCATCAGTTTGAAACGAATATGATCCCTCTGTGTATATAAAATTGACAAAATCGACAGCATAATAATCCCATAGCTCAAAATGGTAACGGCGGTCATCATAGACTATAGAAGCAAGGTAGAGATTTTTTTTGGGCCCAATATAATTATGGTTCGCATCGAAATCAGCAGGATCATAGTCACCACGCAATGGATTTCGATCGATAGTCTGTTCGATAAAAGGATTCTTGGCAGCATTGACAAAATCAATGAAGCTGGTAGAAGCTACACTTTTAAGCCCTTTGACTGCAGCTATTCTCAGTGTAATGTTCTCCAAGTCACGATTTTCGACAATAGCTGCTTCATATGTGTATGGAGTCATTCTAATATCCATATCGGATAAAAAACGATACTCGCTCAGGCGCTCTCTGCCTATTTTGACAAGCGTATTGTCTTTTGTCCACTGCAGATAAGCTTCACCCACGACAGTATATCCATCCTGATCATCTCTCAGCAGCTGCAAGCCGCCTTCATCCAGAGGATTACGAAATATGGGCTGCGATGTATACACTGTCGCCCCGACACTTATGCCCAGATACTCTCTGCTTGTATATCCAATGTATCCGCCTATGGCATTGGATGCTTTTTTATAGCTGTACTGTTCATCGAAAACACCATCGGAGTTTTCTTTCAGTTCATCATAGTTTCTCTGTATAGAGTAGTATCTTATCTGAGCATTGAGAGTACCGGACTTGAGAGCTTCCGGCAACTCGTCAAAAGCCGGAACAAATAATGTCAAAAGCAGTATAAAAGTCAGTGTGCGCATATTATTTTCTATGGGGTATCGAAAGTACCTATCTGATTTCCAAGTCTTACTCTAATCGCATCTGATTTGAACTTTCCTTTTTCAAAGAACATGATAAAGAGCGATCCCCCATAGAGAAAATGCCCCAATTCATCACCTCTTTTGACGGGAACCGGTCTTGAAACATGGTTATATTTTTTTTCAAAAACAATGGAACCAATATTACTCAAACCAACTGCTACCATAGCGACATAACCATATTTTCCCGTATCTCCGATAAAGTATCCTCGCTGGTAAGTACTAAATTGATTGAAGTCACTGCCGTAATAGCCAACATTACCATTTTCCGGAACGAAGGAGGGGAAATCATCCGTTCCCAGAAGGGCACCTTTGATGATCTTTGATTCGACGATTTTTCCATCAATGGGTGAATGATAGTGATGATAGGTATTTGGCATCAGGACACAGGAGACTGCTGTACCACCCAAAAACTTTTTGTAATATTTGGAGTCATCAAGCATTTGCTTGAGATTGAGTTTTTGGTTTCCTTTGGTAGCGATAAGCATATTTTCATCTGTGATCATTTGAGGAATAGAGTTGATGATACAGTCCGTAGGTGCCGTGACAACATAATCACGATCAGGCATTGTTTGCGGTCTGCTTTTCTTCTGATCCTTGAAGCTTCTGGCAAAAAATGTATTGAATGACTTGAATCCACCATCTTCCGCCTTGGGGTTGGGGAGTACATAGTCTTCTTTTTCGATCCGAACATCATTGAGCCACCCAGCAACATATTTCGCAGAGGCTGGTGTATCCATAAACTTACCATACTCTTTCATGTAGTTACCAAATAGCTCTAAACCCATTTTGCCTTGAAACAATGCCTTGGCAAAAGGATTTTGGTAACTGAACATATCCATATCCTGTATATATTTCAAACCGTCATCGCCACTACCTAGTGCTTTTGGTAGAAACTCACACCACTCTTCCAAAAAAGGCGGCAAGTCTTTATAGCTTTTGCCTATCCAAGGGTTTCCGCCATGCATATAACCTTTTGGCGCCTCTACCATATGGGCAAAAGATTGATCCATTAATAATTTGAATACCTTGTCGCTCTTGTAAGTATCGTCAATTTTTTTGATCGATTGGTAACAGGGGTTTTTTGGATCCAAACCACTTGCTTGTAACGGTATAGCACCAACTACAATACTGAGAATTGCAACATTTGCCCATTTATAAAATAATTTCTCCAAGACACATCCTTTTAGGGTCGTGCAAAATATTCTTATCTATTTTGCCTATTGACTATTTTACAAGATTCTTCTTTCATTTTAGTTTATCTTGTTCTTTTGCGATATTATTATTCTAATTGGGTAATATTTTCTTAAGAAATATTTTTGCTTAGTTGCTATAAAATAGGGTAAGGAGTTGCTTTGGCATCAGATTGATTGATGTCTTTTTTTGGAATATTATTAAAGAAAGGCTAACATATGAGAACAACCCTAAAACGCTTAACCATCCTCACCCTACTCAGCACCATCCCCCTGCTCACTTGCAGCACAATGATCATCACAAAAGGAGCTACCAAAGATGGTTCTGTCTTTGTCGCGCACTCAGATGATAGTGAAATGTTCGATAATCGTCTCGTCCATGTTCCCGCAGCGGATCATAAGCCGGGGTCGATGCGTCCTGTCTATTATGATGCTGCTGCATTGGGAAGCAGGCCTGAGTTCAATAGTAATGTTCTGAGGCGCTATGTTGGCACGCACAGGGGACCCGTCTATATCGATAATGATATACCCCAAAGTATCCCCCTGGGCTTCATCCCCCAGGTAGCTCACACCTACGCCTACTTCGATGGTAGTTATGGATTGATGAATGAGCATCAGCTGATGTTTGGCGAAGCAACTAACGGTGCAAAGATGACAGTCGAACCCAAACCGGGCAAGCTGATATTTTATAGTGCTGAACTCTCCCGTGTTGCATTGGAGCGCTGCAAAACAGCCAGATGTGCCATCAAGCTGATCGGTGAACTGATCGAGACTTATGGATATTATGGCACAGGTGAAACTCTGCCTATTGCTGATAAAAATGAGGGATGGGTGATCGAGATGGCTCCCAGTCCTGAAAACAAAGGGGGTCTTTGGGTGGCAAAGAGAGTACCTGATGGAGAGATCTTCGTTGCAGCCAATGAATTTCGGATCAGAGAGATCGATACCAAAGATCCTGATATGCTCTACAGCAAAGATCTTCACGCTATTGCAAAGAAACATAAGTGGTGGGATCCAAAGAAAGGAAAACTCGATTGGCTGAGAACGGTCAGTCAAGGTGAATACAGTCACCCTTACTACTCCCTTCGAAGAGTTTGGAGACTGCAATCAAAACTGGCTCCCTCTCTGAAACTCTCTCCCTGGGCAAAAGATGGATTTACCAAACAGTATCCATTCTCTATCAAGCCGGATAAAAAACTGGAAGTTCTTGATGTGATCAATCTCTATCGTGACCACTATCAAGATACACCTTTTGATCAAACCAAAGGAGTAACAGCAGGTCCTTTTGGCAACCCCTACCGATACCCGGGACCTATGGACGCAGGTAACGATACAGGTAAATTAACCGGACACAAAGGTGCCTGGGAGCGACCTCTCTCTATTTATCGCTCCGGTTACACCTATGTAGCTCAGGCACGCGACTGGCTCCCTGATCCTATCGGTGGACTCTTTTGGTTTGCACCGGATGAGGCGATGAGCTCTGTTATCACACCTTTCTATGTAGGCGTAGACAATCCCGTTCCCGCGCCCTACTATACTGGCTTTAGTGATAAATTTGATCAACAGAGTGCCTGGTGGGCATTTAACTTCGTAGCCAACTGGGCAGCACTCAAGTACAGTTATATCATCAAAGATATCAAAGAGAAACAGAGTGAACTGGAACTTGAAGAGATAGAGAGTATCACGGCAATGGATGCAAGAGTACTCAAAGTCTACAAAGAAGATCCTGCCAAAGCCAGACAAATGCTGACAGAGTACTCTCATACACAAGCCAGCAGAGTTGCTAAGGAGTGGTGGGAACTTGCCTGGAAGTTAGTCGCTAAATACAGTGATGGTTATGTCAATGAGCCGGGGAAGATGGCACAGGAGGTTGGGTACCCTGAGGAATGGTACAAGAAGTCAGAGTGGAAGAACGGTCCGATCAAGTATCCAAAGCCCAAAGTGGTTCATCCGGGGGATTGAGATCTTGAATTGGAAACGACCTGAAAAGCTATTCACACTCGACACGGAAAAAGCCGCCTTAGTGATCATCGATATGCAGAATTTTTCTTGTTCTCCTATCGGTCGAGATCCTTTGCCAAATATTGATACCACCATTCAGCAGATCAATCGTTTGGCTGATTTTTGCCGAAAACTTAAAATTCCGATCATCTGGGTACGGCACAACTTCTCGATCACTGATTCACTCAATAATTTTGGTCTCTTTGGGCTTTTTCATGATGAAAAAAGTATGAGCACCATTACAAATTTAGACAAAGGTACTGAAATTTATGCTGCTATGCATTTTGACAGCACTCAAGATCATGTCGTCTTCAAAAATCGATACAGTGCTTTCCTCTCTGATCCACCAGAGCTCCATACTTTACTCAAAAAACTCAACAAGCATCAGCTATGGGTTGCAGGAATCGCTGCAAATGTCTGCGTAGAGTCAACACTCAGGGATGCAATGCAGCTTGATTATGAAGTCATATTGATCTCTGACGGCACTACGGCAACCAGTGATACGGCACTGGAAAATACCCTGGAAAATACCTACCATTTTTTTGGTGATGTCCGTACAGCATCAGATATCATTCAAGTATTTGAGGATCACATCTCAACAAAAAAGGATTTAAAATGAAGAAAATTACATCTATTCTGCTGATTGGATTATCAGTATTGTTTTTTACAGCTTGTAGCGACAATGATGACACCCTTCCTCTCCAGGTCAATATGATCGGGACTTGGGATTATCATATTTCCACCCAAAATAGTCCGTGTGATGGACTGGTGGCACAAGGAGTCCAAACCACAGATTCTCTGGATGGTGATATGCAAACTATGGGAAACACTCATATAGTAGGCACCAATCTGATGCTGGATAGCTGCGACATCGATCCTATCGATAAGATATCAACACTGGGTAGCGGTTTTCCGAGCATCATGACACAAGATGAGTATCTGGCTTATCTCGAGCACTTTCATGGTGCCGACAGTGATATACAGTCTATCACTATTGACTTCTACAGTAATGCAGAGATCGTTATGGTCTTCGAGCTAGCCGATGGTTCGAGCATGACTACACGACTCATTCGATCCTTATAAGAAGGTCTGCATATATATGAAGCCACACTGGCACATTATGTATCAGAGGTCACTCTCCAGGATATCTATCCAAAAACCCTCCATATCATCAAGCGTAATCAACTTGATTCCTATGCTGGGATCTAAGTGAAAAAATGGATTGCTTCAAACTTGAATTCTGTGCAAAAGTTAAGCCATTGCTACAAAGTATAAAAATGATAGAATAACTATACAAGCCAAAGAAAAGATTACAAGGAAGTATCACTTGATGATATTCAAAAAAAGCAGATTAGCTCAGGTTTTCGATATATTTTTTATCCTTTTTATCGTTATTATATTTTCCACAACGACACAAGCCAGAGATGCCAAAGTTGGACAAAAAATTGAAACCATTACATTGTCAGCAAACAGCCCTGTTCAAAAGACCAAAATAGGACAAAAGGCTGAATGGGACTATCCAAAAAGAATTTTGATGCATACTCCCGGAGATGAGATATTTATGGGAGTTATACACCCGGCAGCAGGACTTTTTGAAAAACCATTCAGTCTGAAAATCGCTGACACTGAACATCTCAAGTATATAGAGAGGCTGCGTGAACATGGTGCTAAAGTCTACAAGGTTGTTGATATCCTGCTAAAAGGCACTATAGATACAGAGGGGACGACCACACCCTCCCCCGAGCTGGATGCACTCAGGGAATTTGCCGGTGACTCCTTAACATTTGATAGTACCTCACTTCAGGAACCTCTAAAAAGTCAACAAAAAAAGTACAAGCAGAAGGTTCTTTCTCAATTAACACCTTATGAATTGGTCAAGATCATTCTCCAGCGACCTACTATTCACCTGCACCAAGTAGATAAAAATACCGGCTTAAGTGCCACCTATGAAACTACTCCCGTCATGAACCTTTACTTTTTACGAGATCAAATGATCACTACGGCAAAGGGAGTTGTGATCTCGAAGATGAATTCAGTCCAAAGAGCTCCAGAGACTAAAATCATTAAATTTGTCCTGAAAAAAATGGGTATTGCTCCCCTCTATGAGGTACAAGGCACAGGAAGACTGGAAGGGGGAGACTATTTTTCCGCTGGTGAAGTTGCCTTTATCGGACAGGGGCTGAGAACCAATAGTGAAGGTGTAAAGCAACTTCTTGAGCATCAGGTTTTTGGAACACCTTTTGTTGCAGTAGTAAAAGATAATTGGAAAAATCAGGAGGAGATGCATCTTGATACTTACTTCAATATCATCAGCTCTGATCTTGCTGTGCTGGTTGACCTGAGAATGTCTGTTCCGGGAAGCACACCTGAGATAAAAGGTGTTTCATCAAAAGTAGATGTTTATAAGCTTGAAAAAGATGGGTATAAAAAGGTTATCAAAGATATGGATTTTCAGCAATATCTCGAAAAATATCTTGGGTACAAAGTCATTCCTGTTTCACGCAAGGATCAAAATCTTTATGGTATTAATTTTTTGACCATTGCACCAGGTAAGATCCTGGCAATTAATGGTGTGAGTAAAGCCTGCAAGGAGACATTGAAGGAGAATGGCGTTGACGCCGTCTGGATGGATTTCAGTGAATTGACCAAAGGTTACGGAGCTGCTCATTGCACGACGCAAGTCTTACTTCGAGAAGATCCAAACTAAGTAAAAATGACTATTATTATTTTGAATACTTAACAACAAGAGATAGTGCATGAAGCTGAATCGTTCTATCGGATTTATAGGGTTGACATTTATTGCTGTGAGCGGCATCATAGGATCAGGATGGATCTTTGGTCCGCTGCTGACCATAACAGCACGAAGCCAGAGACTATACTTTAAAATAATCACTTTCATGATAATACTTTCAGTATTTTTTTTGTTTTATTGGGATAACATAAGGTATAGTTATTATTGCTGTGACATCTTGAGTGATGTTTTTCCCGGGATTGATGAATTCAAGCGAGCCAAACTCCACATATGCAATCAATCCTACCTAATAAGGAGGAAAAGATGAAAATGTTCAAGTTATTAATCTCTGTTGTTTTTCTCACTACGATGCTGAGTTACAGTGTTGCACTAGCCAAAGCTCCAAAGAGTGCAGAAGTATCAGCCACCCATGCGCAAAGTAGTCATAAGCCGGTTACACAAGAGCTTATCGCCCTGCTCAAAAAGCATCCTGATGTCAAAGCGATGCTCGAATCATCTATCGCAGAAGCAAAAAAGATCAACCCGGATGCCAAAACCAATCCTGTTCATGATCTCAATAGCTACTACAGCTACATCGATAGTGCCTCTGAGCTCATCCCATCCGAAGTTCTCAATCACCCAAAGCATCTCCTTCGTGAGCAGATAATGCAGAGTCTTTGTTACTTCTACTTTCTTATAGATCAGCCATTATCTGAGCTGGAAGGAAAGGGTCTCTATAATAACACCATCCAATACTATGAACCCTTCTCCACCTGGACAAGGAAATTTGCCAATGCCTGGGGAATGTTTCTCGATACCGATAAGTCTTGGAGTGAAAAAACCTATCAGGAGTTCTACAAAGATCCTCGATTTGGCTTGCAAAAAGGGTGGTATGAGCCTGCCAGTAACTGGAAAACATTTAATGATTTTTTCAGTAGATACTTAAAGTCTGCAGAGATGAGGCCCATTGCCACACCAGATGACCCAGCTATAGTGGTAGCACCGGCCGACTCTGTACCTCAGGGAACCTGGGCGATCGACAAAGACTCCAAAATAAAAGTAGAAGGCGGACTGAAAGTCAAACTCGCCACCTATTATAATGTTGCGGATCTGGTTGGTGCTGACAGTCCTTATAAAGATCTCTTTGCCAATGGTATCCTGACTCATACATTCCTTGATGTCAACGATTATCATCGTTATCACTTCGCCGTAGGCGGTGAGATCAAAGAGGTTACAAATATTGTAAAAAATGTCTCTCTCGAAGTGGTCTGGGATGCAAAAGAGGGTAAATATGCACCGATTGATTCAACGGGGTGGCAATTTACCCAAACCAGAGGAGTTGTTATCGTAGATACCGGTAAATATGGTTTGGTGGCATTGATCCCTATGGGTATGGCACAAGTCTCTTCTGTCAATTTTGAAGCGATTGTCAAACCGGGAATCATCCGCAAAAAAGGTGACATGCTTGGGAATTTCCTCTTTGGCGGATCTGACTTTGTGATACTTTTCCAGGACAAAGCTGGATTTGAACTCATTGCATCCAAAAGCAGTGCCACGACTCCCGAAAAAGCCAATACCTATAAACATCTTTTGATGGGTGAAGCCTATGGTGTGATGAAAGGGGCACAATAAAAAATAGTAGACCCACCCTATCTCTGCCCAAACAGGCAGGATGGGTGCAATCTATGCTTACTCTAAACATAAAGAGAGCACCAGTGAATACAGACAGACCTCAAATTCTCGATGAGCTAATCCAATACAATAACGAGAACAATGCGGAGAGAATTGCGATCCGCTACAAAACTCAATCCATAAGCTATGGAACANTCTATGTAATCTGACTACAATATATGATACAAAGAAATTCTACAAAAAATAACAATTAGAAAAANTTTAATACCACGAGGTGGAAGAGTAAAACAATACCTGGAAGAATTCAATCAATGAGCACAGAAATGATTATTCCATTTCGACAATGTGNCATCTGCTAAGCGTTCCACGNAATGGTTATTATCATTGGGTACAACATGGTGACCGGCAAGAGGATTGATGTGCAAGGTCAGCTATTAGCGGTAGCAATTGTCTGACCAAACTTGACAGACATATCTTCTGTTGCCTGGAAAGCCTTTATGACACCTGGTCTGAAAATAACACAGTGGGTTGATCCACCAAACTGGAAATATCCCAATTCTTCACCTTTTTTGATATGTTTACCAGGTTGAATGTTATCTGCTATTATGCACGATGATATCTCTACCATTCCTATAGGCATCACACATACAAGACCAATGGCAGGGTCATCTGCTTCAATAAAGATGATCGCCCTTGTCTGAACATGGGCAATATAACCTTCTGAATGATCCTGATCTGTTGGATCCTGCCCCTCGCTTGTCGCCTGACTAAAATATAACCCCTCTTTAACATAGGCTTTTCGGATCGTACCTGTTACGGGACTATGCCAGCGGTGATAGTTGAAAGGAGAAAGAAAGGCCTGCCATACATCACCACCTACAAATTGATCCACATATTCATTGTTTAACATATCAGTCAGTGAATAGGGCTGCGCTTTGATCCAAAATTCACTTTGAGCCTGTACATTGCGACCAATTTTGTATACAGTTGAATCGCAAGGTGCTACAATAACTTTATTATCATTTTTGCCATCAATAGGGCGTGCTCCTTGTTTGACTTCACGTGTAAAAAAATCATTCCAAGAGGAAAAGCCCCAGTAGGGTTCTTCAGGCTTATAGATGTAGTCTTCCATATGTAGTTGACGCTGAGCTTCTTTGGACATCCAGCCTGTGGGAGAACCGTTAAGTACATAACGGGATTCTTTACTGTTTAGAAACACTGTCCATTCTCGCAGCAGTTCTTTAAATATTGCATTAATACGGGTATTTCGAAAAGCAGCAAAGCCTGCAGGTGTGCCCATTGTCCAGATCAAAATTGCAGAAAACGGCGTACCAACGAGTGCCGACTCCTCCCCATGTCCGGGTGCAATATAAGATGGTGCGACAGTCAGTACAGCATTTAATTGCTGTAGCAACTCTTGAAGATTCTTTGGGTGATAATGACTATATTTATTCGGTACCTGCTGAATCATCTGTGTCATATACATCCGTACAACTGGATCATCGGCAATTAATTTTTGGAATTTCATGATCACAGGATGAAGCGCTTTTCCTTTGTTGTCCCTGATGGACTCTAGAGTGATTTGATGCCAAGTTTTTAATACACTCTCTTTGTTAGGCAGCCATCGATGCGAAACACTTAATGCTGAAGCAGATTTTCCACTCACTGGAACAGCTGCCTTAACATCTGTAATGACACCAAGTGCTACTCCGGCTGCTCCTGTTACAACTATTTTATTAAACTCACGGCGTGAAAGCTCTTTTTTCATATTCTTTGTATCCCTTCGTAAGATATACAACCATCGAAAATAGATAAAATGGTTTTTAAAATGCCATTTATGAAATATTATATCACAAATAATGCAGACATATTCAGAAAATATTCCCTTTCGTCTAAAATAATTATACCCATAACTAAACCGTAACTTTTTACAATATCATGAAACTTAAAGCAACTGCACTTAGCTTACCGCACCCAATTTAACCCTCCAAAAGTAAAAGTACCCCCTAAGACCACTGTACAATACAAGTCAAGGAAAATACACTTTCGATCTTCATTTTAATACTCCTAAAAACGATAATCTGATATAATCAAGTGAGACGGAAGTCCTGTGTAAGGAAGACCAATGGTTGCAAACAGACCTCAAATTCTCAATGACTTGATCCAATACCATTCTGATAACAATCCAGAAAGAATAGCAATCCGCTATGGAACTCAATCCATAAGCTATGGAACATTTTATGACACTGTCAGCAAGGCTACGCAGATTATGCTGGGACTGGGAATAAAACATGGTGATCGAATCGGAATGATGTTTCCCAACCGTCCGGAAATGCTTTTCCTTTACTTTGCCTGCTTTCGCATAGGTGCTATCGCCGTTCCTGTCAATACCCGCTACCAGAGACAGGAGATCAAATACGCTTTGGATCATAGTGGATGTCGACTGCTCATCATCGACAAGGCCTTCTCTGAGGTCACTAAAGATATTGACCAGAGCGTCACCTCTCTGCAGCGAATCATCGTGCATGTAGAGGAGCACGAACAGCATGCTGACTCCCTTCATCATCATCTATCCAATGCACCGACCGATCAGGATTTGCCGACTGTCCATCCGGATGATCCTGCCGTTATCTTCTATACATCAGGCAGTACAGCACGACCCAAAGGGGTAACCCATACACATTTTTCGCTATTGGGAAATGCACGGATTCAACGCATCACCAAAGAGATCACTCCTGAAACTATTCTGCTTGCCTCTACAGGAGCGGGTTACATCGCGGGGCTCTCAGGTATAGCGCTGCCGGCCTTTCTGACTGGATCTACCCTGATCCTGGAGCCTGAGCTGGAGGCAGATAAGCTGATCAAGGCGATAGAGCACTATCGCGTCAATATGACGCTGATGCAGCCGACTATGCTGCTGGAGATACTGGGAAGCCCGCTATCTGAAAAAAGTGATCTAAGTTCACTGAAAAATTGTTTTGTTGCAGGTGACACGTGTACGCCTGACCTCTATCAGCGTTTCAGAAAACGTATGGGATTTGACCTATTTCAAGCCTTTGGTATGACCGAATGCGAGGGCTTTCTCTCCAATCGTCCCTCCGGCCCGAAGCGAAATGGCACTATCGGTAAACCTGCTGAGGGCGCAACCGTCCGTTTGGTTGATCCTGATGATAACGATGTCGCCCCAGGCGAGGCAGGTGAAATCATTGTACAGAGCGACAGCGTCACGAGTGGATACTGGGAAGATCCGGAGCATACAGCTGAAGCTTTGCGTGATGGCTGGCTCTATGGAGGCGATATCGCTTTTTGCGATGATGACGGATTCTATACCTTTTTGGAGCGCAAAAGTGAGATCATTATCCACGGAGGTTCCAATGTCGGCCCTCATGAAGTCGAAGATATCATAGACTCATACCCTGATGTCAAGGAGAGTTGTGTTGTGGGTATTGCTGATGCACACTATGGTGCTATTTTAGAAGCGTACATCAAGTGGGAAGCAGATGCCAAACAACCCATCCTGGCAAATCTAAAAG